>Ga0208191_1000051_pt1 | contig 113441 bp, 84 predicted proteins | sample June2015DPH_13_5_FD_184709 | JGI IMG/M metagenome (GOLD analysis project Ga0208191, IMG submission 184709) | Peatland microbial communities from SPRUCE experiment site at the Marcell Experimental Forest, Minnesota, USA - June2015DPH_13_40... | ecosystem: Environmental > Terrestrial > Soil >... | reverse complement strand
CGTGCAGGTGGCCAGCGCGGCGACGACGGCCTTGGCTTGGTCCGGTCGGTTTAGATGAAATCGTTTCGGCATGACCCAATTATGCCCCCCGTTTAGTAATAGTGCAATAGCAGACTAGAAATGGTATCAGAGGGCAAAGCGCTTGTGGCAGTCCACGTAAAACTTCGTCACGTGGCAGGCCTTGTAAAGTTTTCAGGTTCCGCTGATCAAATCTTCCAACTGCAATCTACTTGAAGATATGTTTGCGGGCTGTGGCCAGAAGAAGCAGGCCGGCTCCGACCAGACTGTAACCGGCCGGTTCAGGAACAGATTCCAGATTGAAAAAGGCGGACTGCCCGATATTCAGTATCGGTGTGCCGTTGTCCCAAACACCATTCTCAAACACGGTGGTGGTGGAGATTTGTGACACGGCATCCAGCAGGGTCACCGATTCGCCGTTTAGCGGGTCACGACCCACAACATCGTAGAACGTGGCGGGCGCGATGGGAATGTAACAGGAAAGGAGGAGTGTCCCGCTGTCCGTAACCAAGGGTGGCACAAACGGGCCGTTAGGAACAAACCCGGGCCATACGGATCCAACAAAAAGGTTGGTGAAAGTGACAGGGGAATAAAGCAATCCGCCCTGTCCAAAATCCAATTCGTAGTTGATGCTCCAGCCGGTATTGATGTCGTAAACGGAAGTCGGCAGGGATTGTTGTGATGACGGATCCCACTCGGTAAACGTTGCGCCTTCGGGAACGCCCGGCTGGAAAATGGCGTTCAATGTGTTGTTCGAAAAGGAAAGTTGGTTCGCGATCAGATTATCGCCGGCGTACAACGGCTGGTTGATGTAACCCACGATGTTCGATGAAAAAACCTGGGAGTGGGCGGACACCGCCACGCCGACAAAAAAAACCAAGCTCAAATACTTCACAAACTTCATAACAGTTTCCCTTCTGATTGGAGGTATTTGTATCCATTCGCCGTACGTTTGTCAATTGAAATCAGGCCGCGTAACGTTTCACCATGCGTCATTGACGCGCGCGCCGGAACGGCGCAGTATCGGCACCATGCCAGCCGGGTTACTTTGACGAGCTCATTGAATCCAAGGCCAGATTCAGCTTCAAAACATTCACGCCCGGTTCGCCACGTAAAAGGCTTTGCCTCACGTGGCAGGCCGATGTAAAGCCGCGTAAAGCTTCCAACTTCGCTAAAGCTACGATGGACAGGTCGCCACGTGGCTGGTCATGTAACGTGCTCATTTTAATGAATCCAATGCCAGGTTGAGTTCTAGGACATTTACACCCGGTTCACCGAGCAGGCCAAGGCTGGCGGGGTCGGTGTTCGCGCGGACAATCTCCAAAACTTTTTCCACACTGACGTTGCGGGCTTTGGCGACGCGTGGAATTTGCAATACCGCATTCGCCAGGCTGATGTGCGGGTCGAGTCCGCTGCCCGAAGCGGTCACGGCGTCGGCGGGGACGGGCGCGTTGGTCGCGAGGCCGTTTCCCGTGCGGTAATCGGCAATGCGTTGCGCGATGGTGGTGACTAGGTTCGACGAGGTCGGGCCGAGGTTGCTGCCGCCGGAACTGGTGGCGTCGTAGCCGTTGCCCGCCGCCGAGGGGCGCGACTGAAAGTATTTGTCAGCGGTGAATTGCTGGCCGAGGAGTTTTGAGCCATGCACCGTGCCGTCCTTGTCCACGATGAGGCTGCCGTTGGCCTGGTTGTGGAACAAGGCTTGCGAGATGCCGAATACAATCAGCGGATACAGTCCGCAACAGACGACGGCGAATATCAGCGTGACCATCACGGCGCTGCGAAGTTCAGTGAGATGTTTTTTCATAGGTTTTCAGAGTTGAGCTTGGCTCGTTGATGTAGGGCAGGCTTTCGAGCCTGCCGGTTCAAGGGACATTCCTGTCCCGTGTTCGCAGCCAGTGGCGACTGGAAAGTCGCCAGAACCAGCAGACAGGAATGTCTGCTCTACTTCGTTTGCGTTGGGATGTGCGCTATTCATATTAAACGAGGTGCAAGCTGGTGATGAGGACGTCTATGGCCTTGATGCCGATGAACGGAATGATGACGCCGCCCAAACCGTAGATGAGCAGGTTGCGTTGCAAAATGGCCAGCGCTCCGATGGGTCTGAATTTCACTCCGCGCAACGCCAGCGGAATCAATGCGACGATGATGAGCGCGTTGAAGATGATGGCACTGAGGATCGCGCTCGTGGGACTGTGCAAATGCATGATGTTGAGCGGCGCGATGGCGGGAAACGTCGCCATGAGCATCGCCGGTATGATGGCAAAATATTTCGCCACGTCGTTGGCGATGCTGAAAGTAGTGAGCGAACCGCGCGTGATGAGCAGTTGCTTGCCGATTTCGATGATCTCGATGAGCTTCGTCGGATTCGAGTCGAGGTCCACCATGTTGCCGGCTTCCTTGGCGGCCTGGGTGCCGGTGTTCATGGCCACGCCCACGTCGGCCTGCGCGAGGGCAGGGGCGTCGTTGGTACCGTCGCCAATCATCGCCACCATGCGTCCGCCAGCTTGTTCCCGGCGGATGAGCGCGAGTTTGTCCTCGGGTTTGGCCTCGGCGAGGAAGTCGTCCACGCCCGCCTCGGCGGCGATGGCGGCGGCGGTGAGTTTGTTGTCGCCGGTGATCATCACGGTGCGGATGCCCATTTTGCGAAGCTGGGCGAAGCGTTCCTTGATGCCGCCTTTGACGATGTCCTTGAGCTGGACCACGCCGAGCACTTCCCGTCCGTCGGCGACCACGAGCGGGGTGCCGCCCGAGCGGGAAATGTTGTCCACGGTGTCGGCCACGGCCTTGGGAAACAGGCCGCCTTCATGGTCCACGAAAACGCGCATCGCTTCCGCCGCGCCTTTGCGGATGCGGCGAACATTATCACCCTTCATTCCGGTCGGCGGGACGCCGACCGGTGCGGGCGAGCCGCCCGCGCTCCCATCGAAAAAGTCCACGCCGCTCATGCGGGTCTGCGCGGTGAACGGAATGAACTGGGCGTGAGTTACGGCAACGTCGCGCCCGCGCAGGTTGAACTTTTGCTTCGCCAACACGGCGATGCTGCGGCCTTCAGGCGTTTCGTCGGCGAGCGAGGCGAGTTGCGCGGCGTCGGCGAGACGTTCGATGGTGACGAGTGGCGCAGGGATGAAGTCCGTCGCCTGGCGGTTGCCGAGCGTGATGGTGCCGGTCTTGTCGAGCAACAACACGTCCACGTCGCCGGAGGCTTCAACCGCGCGTCCGCTCATCGCGAGGACGTTGTGTTGCAGCAGGCGGTCCATCCCCGCGATGCCGATGGCGCTCAACAACCCGCCAATCGTGGTGGGAATCAAACACACCAGCAGGGCAATCAGCACCGGCACGGAGAATACCGTGGCGGAATAAATGCCGAACGGTTTCAACGTCACGCAGACCAGCAGGAAAATCAGGGTCAGCGCCGAAAGCAGGATGGTGAGCGCGATTTCGTTGGGCGTTTTCTGGCGTTTCGCGCCTTCGACCAGCGAAATCATGCGGTCGAGGAAACCCTCGCCGGGATTGATGGAGACGCGGATTTTGATTTCGTCCGAGAGCACGCGCGTGCCACCGGTGACGGCACTGCGGTCGCCGCCGCTTTCGCGGATGACGGGGGCGGATTCGCCGGTGATGGCCGATTCGTCCACGGTGGCCGCGCCTTCAATCACGTCGCCGTCGGCGGGAATGATTTCCCCGGCCCGTGCGACCACGACATCATCCTTGCGGAGATCGTTGGCGCTGACTTCCTCCGTCCGTCCGTTTTTGGAGAGGCGATGCGCGATGGTTTTCACGCGGGTGCCGCGCAATGCCTTGGCCTGCGCCTTGCCCCGGCCTTCGGCGACGGCCTCGGCGAAGTTGGCGAAAAGGACGGTGAACCAGAGCCAGATGGCGAGTTGCGCGATGAAACCGCGGTCGGTGTGGGCGGTAAAAATCCCGACGGTGGTCAGCACTGCGCCGACCAGGGTCACGAACATGACGGGATTTTTGATCATCAGGCGCGGGTCGAGCTTTTTGAAGGCGTCGCCCATCGCCGGGCCGGCGATGTTCCAATCGAAAAGGGATGGGGCTCGATGAGTCATAAAAGCAGCGAGTTTTCGCGCAAGCGTCTTGGAGTGCGGCAGCCCTCTGCCGCTCTGGATTTTGGTGGAAGGGACGGGCGAACCCCTTCTGAAAGCGCCAGAGGGCTGGCGCAGTCCAAGACCTGGCGGCGCTTCGCAAGGTCAAAGGTAATCAATGCACTGGTGCGGTTCATACGATCCATTGTGAGTTAAAACAGTTTGCCCTGGAGCATGAGGAAGTGTTCGACCACCGGGCCGAGCGTCAGCACGGGCAGGAAATTCAGCGCGCCAACCAATAATACCGTACCGAGCAACAGAATGATGAACGTGCCGCCGGACACGGGGAACGTGCCGGTGCTGGCCGGGATGAGTTTCTTTTGCGCGAGCGATCCGGCCATGGCCATGATCGGCACGATCATCAGAAAACGGCCGAAGAGCATGGCAATGCCCAGGGTGGTGTTGTACCAAGGCGTGTTGGCGTTGAGGCCGGCAAAGGCGCTGCCGTTGTTGCCGACGCAGGACGAATAGGCGTAGAGCATTTCGCTGAGACCGTGCGGACCGTTGTTGTTCAATCCGGCCAGTCCCCAGTGGCTTACGGACGCCCAGGCCGCAAAGCCGAGAATGGTGAGGCAGAGGATCAACAGCGAGAGCATGGCCATTTTCACCTCGAAAGACTGGATTTTTTTGCCGAGATATTCCGGCGTGCGCCCGACCATCAGGCCGGCGATGAACACCGCGAGTACGACGAACACGAGCATTCCATAAAGTCCCGCGCCCACGCCGCCGATGATGATTTCGCCCAGTTGGATGTTGAACAGCGGCACGAACCCGCCCAGCGGCGTGAATGAGTCGTGCATGGAATTGACCGCGCCGCAGGAGGCGTCGGTCGTGATGGTGGCGAACAGGGCGGAATTGAAGATGCCGAAGCGGACCTCCTTGCCTTCCATGTTGCCGTCCGCGGCGGCGATGCCGAGCTGCTGATGAATGGGATTGCCCCGGGCCTCGGCCCACCAGCAAAGCAACACGCCGGCGAGGAACAACGTCATCATCGCGCCCCAGACCGACCAGCCGTGCGCTTGGTTTTTGGTCATGCGGCCAAGGTAATAAGTGAGGCCGCTGCCAATGGCGAAGATGGAGAGCATTTGCAGGAAGTTGGAAAGCGGTGTTGGGTTTTCGAATGGATGCGCGGCATTGGCATTCACATAACCGCCACCATTGGTGCCGAGCATTTTGATGGCAATCTGGGAAGCGACCGGTCCTTGAACGATGGTTTGCTCCTCGACTTTTTGATCAACCATGACTGCCACGTTGGTCATGACCGGCTGGCCTTTCGCATCGAGTTGCGGCACATCCACCATCACCGCCACACCGTTGGTTATCATCGGTTGTCCTTTTTGATCCAGCTTGGGCGCTTGAACCACGACTGCCACATTCGTTGTTACTGGCTGGCCTTTATCATCGGTTTTCTGAACCTGGATGGTATAAGATTCCACGAGCTTCGCCTTGGTGTAAGGCATGAAGTTTTGAATCATGCCTTGCGAGACGTAGAAAACCGCCAGCACGAGGCAAATGGGCAGCAGCAGGTAGTAAGTGACGCGCACGAGGTCCACCCAGAAGTTGCCGAGCAGCCGGGTTGAATGCCGCGCGATACCGCGCACCACGGCCGCCGCGATGGCGATGCCGGTGGCGGCGGAGGCGAAGTTGTGAATCACCAGCGCGACCATCTGTGAAAGGTAGGACATGGTGGATTCACCGCTGTAGCTCTGCCAGTTGGTATTGGTGGTGAAACTGACGGCCGTGTTGAACGCCAGGTCCGGCGTCAACGCACCAAAGCCTTGCGGATTGAGCGGCAGATGGTTTTGCAGGCGCAAGATGGCGTAGGTGAAAACGCAGCTCACCAGGCTGAACAACAGCATGGCCCAGGTGTATTGCCGCCAGGTCTGCTCCTGACCGGCGCGCACGCCCATGAGCCGGTAGGTGAGGCGTTCGAGCGGACGGAGCACGGGGTCGAACCAGGTGCGCCCCTGGGCGTCGAGCACCTGCATGAGATAAAGGCCCATGGGTTTCGTGATCGCTGCGAGGGCGATGACGTAAAGGGCGAGTTGCAGCCAGCCGTTAGCTTGCATAGGCGTTTCGTTAAAATTTTTCGGGACGAACCATCGCGATGAACAGATACATGAACAGGGCGAGGGCAATCAGACCGAAGACGAGGTTTTCCATAAATGTCCTTACAGTTTTTCGCACCAGCGGGCGTACAACCCGCCCGCCACAAAAAAGAGCGCGATGACGGCGATGAAAATAGAGTCAATCATAGGTTTTGTTTTCAAATTGCGGGCCTTGGGAGCGCGGCTGTCTCAGCCGCAGCACATTCGGCAAACCAAAAACCCGTGAGATTTCGTGCGCTCATTCGGCAATCCAAGCGGCTGCGGGTGGGACACCCGCGCTCCGTTCCATTTGCCCGCTGCATCAAATCACGCTCGTTCATGTCCGCACCATGACGCAACGCCGACGAAACGGCTAATCAAGAGATGGGCGATTGGCGTTAAGAATGTATTAAGGAATGATTTGCCCAAAAAAACTTTGCCAACGGGCGCGCCAAAGCGTCTTATTTCTCAACAGCTTATGACTCGAATTCGATTTTTGGCCGTTTTCATCGGGTTGCTGCCCGCAATGTTGTTCGCGGCGGGCGAGGTTTATCGCCCGGTTGCTGTGACGCCGCCGCCACCGGTGCGCGAATTTCGCGGCGCGTGGCTCGTGACCGTGGCCAACAAGGACTGGCCGTCCCAGCCCGGCCTCAGCGTGGCGGAGCAAAAGGCCGAGTTGATTGCGTTGCTGGACCGCGCGGCGCAGTTGAAGTTGAACGCGATCATTTTCCAAGTGCGTCCATCGTCCGACGCGGTGTATGCCTCGGCCATCGAGCCGTGGTCGGAATATCTCACCGGCACGATGGGCAAAGCGCCGCAGCCGCTTTATGACCCGCTGGCCTTTGCCATCGAGGAGGCGCACCGGCGCGGACTCGAATTGCACGCGTGGTTCAATCCGTTCCGCGCGCTGCATCCGCAGACCAAATCGCCCGTTGCTTCCAATCACATTTCACGAACGCATCCGGAATTCGTCCGCCGGTATGGCGCCCAGTTCTGGCTCGACCCCGGGGAACCGTCTGTGCGGGCCTACGTTTTGCGTGTGGTCATGGACGTGGTGCAGCGCTACGACGTGGATGGCGTGCAGTTCGACGATTATTTTTATCCTTACCCGGAAAAGGACGCGGCGGGTCGCGAACTGGAATTTCCCGATGGTGCGACCTGGAATAAATTCGGTCTGGCCTATGGTTTTGCCAACCGTGACGAGTGGCGGCGCGCCAATGTCAATCAATTCATCCAGAGCGTTTATCAGTCCATCAAGGCGCTGAAGCCGTGGGTGAAGTTTGGCATCAGCCCGTTCGGCATCTGGCGACCGATGAATCCGCCGCAAATCCGGGGCATGGACGCCTACGCGAAGCTTTATGCCGACTCGCGCTTGTGGCTGGCCAACGGCTGGCTGGATTATTTCACGCCGCAACTATACTGGGCGGTTGAGCCAAAAGAGCAAAGTTTTCCCGTATTGCTCAACTGGTGGGTGCAACAGAATTCGAAGGGCCGGCATCTCTGGCCGGGACTCAACGCCGCCAATGTCGGGGAAAAATGGGGACCGGATGAAATTGTCCGCCAAATCAAAGTGATGCGCAACCAACCTGCCGCGCGCGGCGAAATCTTTTATCACCTGCGGAATCTTACGGACAATCCGGCCTTGGCTGCCGTGGTTCGCGCCGCCTATCCGCAAACCGCGCTCGTGCCGGCATCGCCGTGGCTGGCTTCCCTGCTGCCGGGCAAACCGAAGCTCATGGTCGTCGAAAACAACCGGTCCAGTTTGAGTGTGCGTTGGGAAACGGACGGCGAACCGGCGTGGCTGTGGGTTTTGCAGTATCGCACCAACGAGGTTTGGGCGACGGAAATTTTGCCGGCCAATCAAACGACGCGGACGTTTGAAAATTCCCGGCCGGAGATGATTGCCGTCAGCGCGGTGGACCGGGTTGGCAATATGAGTGCGCCCGCCACGATCAAGAAGACCCAGCCGGTGCGTACCGGGAAAAACACAATGATTTTGAATTGATTTCGTGACGGGTAGGGCGCGTCAGTCCCCTGCGCGCCGCTTCCTTAAAATTGTGCCCCGGCGCGCACGGAGTGACGCGCCCTACCTGTAGCGGGACTCGTGTAACTCGTCCCTCGGATTTGGGAATTGGAAATGGTTTTGGAAGGGCTGTAAGCCGAATTCTGTCTGCCCTCTTGCGAGGGGAGAGAACCATTTGTCTGTGCAGCCGATACCCGGAATCCGTTCCGCTTTCGCGAAACCTGGAGCGGGCCGCTCCGGGATTCCCTATTTGGCCTTGCACCCGATGGGGTTTTCCGTGCCTCGTTGCTTGCGCTTCGAGCGGTGCGCTCTTACCGCACCTTTTCACCCTTGCCAACTGTAGCGGCGGTCTGTAACCGTCGCACTTTTTCCGGCGCTCACAGAGCGCCGCTACAATTTCGGCGGTTTGATTTTCTGTGGCACTGTCCGTCGAAAAGTCTTTCGACCTTCCGCCCGCGTGTATCCCGGCCAAACAAGCCCGGGTTACGCGGCACCGCGCCCTTTGGTGTTCGGACTTTCCTCTCCCGGCTCGCGCCGGAAGCGGTTCTCCGCCCTTCCAAAACCATGTCCAATCTAGCCGCAAAGTGCAGGACTGACAAGCAGGGTTTGAACGCCATCGGGACCCTCGACCCTCGTTCTGTCTTCGCTTTGAATCGAATTAAGAGAATATTATAATGCAATTAAGGTGAAAAATCAATGGGAAAATGGCCCTCATCAATGATCATCGGATTATCCAAGCAATTCTTCTCGCTTTTTTTTGACGGAGTGATAAGTATAGAGCTAAGCGTTTCGGAAAGGTAAAGTTGTATTGTGAAGTGTTCACGAGAAGTTTTTATTCTGCTCTCCGTCTTGGCCGTGGGAGTTGGCATTAGCTGTAACCTGGCTTTGCGCGCCCAAATTTTTGGTACGAACGATTTAGGGCTGGAAATTGCGCTGACCAATAACACCGCCGCCTTCACCGTTTATGCCCCGGCGACCAATGCGAATGGGGTGTATGATTTATATATCAAGACGAATCTCATCGCTTCTCAGGATTGGACGTGGTTGTCGCGATACGCTTCAGGGCAAACGAATCTTACGGTAAGCAACCTGCCGCCGGAGCAAGGCTTCTTCCAGTTGGAAACTTCAATTACCATCCGGCCCGGGTTTGACCAGCAAATTTTGGATCGAAATGATGATGGCTCGACGGGTATAGTGCCGATGGGCTTTTTCATTGATTTCTATGGCAATTCCAATGCCACGCTTTATGTAAACAACAACGGCAATGTGACATTTGACAACTCTCTATGGGAGTACACACCTGGAAACCTGGCCAGTCTGGGTATCGAAGTTATCGCCCCCTTCTGGGCCGATGTGGACACCTACAATCCGACTTCAGATGTCGTGAAATATGGAACCAACATGGTGGATGGCCACGATGCCTTCGGGGTGGACTGGGTAAATGTCGGTTACTTTTCGGCGCACGCCGACAAGCTGTTAAGCTGCCAATTGGTGATCATTGACCGTTCGGACATTATTGCGGGCGATTTCGACATGGAATTCAATTATGACAAGATCCAATGGGAATGGGGAGATGCTTCACCCAATGTTCCTCCGCGGGCTGGCTTCTCGGATGGTATTAATGGTTACGAACTGCCGGGTTCCGGCGTGGAAGGGGCGTTTCTGGATACAAATGTGGTGACTGGCCTGATATACCACAACTTAAACAGTTCCGTGCCCGGCAGGTATATTTTCTTCTTTCGAAATGGCGAACCTCTCGGACCTCTGCCTTGAACCCGCATCGCGAATGAATCAATCGGCCGGATTGCGTCACTCCGCCCCGGCCAGCGCCATGTCGCGGGTGTAATACAAAATCCGTCCGCAGTTCGAGCAGGCCACGATTTCCTTCTGCGCCTGGCAATGGACGAGAATTTGTGCGGGTAATTTCATGTGGCAACCGCCGCAAACGCCGTGTTGCACACCAACGACAACGTTTTCGCCCTTGCTCTTGAACAGCCGTTCGTAGCGATTGAAGACGGATTCGTCCACGGCCGCCGCCAGTTCCGCGCGGCCTTGCTGCAATTCGGCGAGCTCCTTCTTCAAATTTTCCTCGCGCTGGCCGAGTTGCGCGATCTGGCCTTCGGCTGTTTTTTTTATTTCGTCGGCTTCGCGCGAAAGGCGGCTGGCTTCCTTTTGCACCTGCTCGGCCTGTTCCATTAAAACGATTTCCTGGTCCTCAATCTGCGTGATGTCGGCCTGGCACGTTTCGATTTCGTGGGCGAGCGCGCGATACTCCTCGTTCTTGCGCGTCTGAAGCTGCTGGTTGGCGTATTTTTCGATTTGCTGTTTCTTCACCCCAACGTCGAGTTCGAGCCGTTTGCGGTCGGACTCGATTTGTTTGACGCGGATCCTGGCGGTTTCGAGTTGTGCCTGGGTGGCCGTCGCTTTGGTGCGGAAGATTTCGCGTTCCGGGCCGATGTGAGCGAGTTCTTGTTGAACGCGGTGAATATTGCGGTCGCGGTCCTGTAAAACCAAAAGTTTCTCAATCGTCTCCTGCATTCAACCAAAGAGACTAACGATTGACCGCGCTCAAGTCAATGCGCCGGGAAACCACTCCAAACAGTTTTTACTTTGCAACCATCGCACACTTCGCGCGCGAAAAATTTCCCTGTCGAATTGATTTTGCAGTTCCTCATTTGCCGGTTATTTTGTCGCCATGCGTTTCATTGGCAACGTCATCGAAAAATTGCAGCGGCATCCAAAGCGGGTGGTGTTTCCCGAAGGCACGGAGCCGCGCATCTTGCAGGCGGCCCGGCAGTTTTACGCGCTGCGGCTGGGTGCGCCCATCGTGCTTGGCAATCAGGCAAAAGTGAGGGAAGTCGCCGAGGGCCTGAACACTTCAATCGAGGGCATCCGCATCATTGACCCCGTCGAAAGCGAAGATCTGGATAATTTCGCCAAGCGGTTCCATTCGCTTCGCCGCGACAAGGGAATTCGCGCCGCTGAAGCGCGCGAGGCGGTGCTGCAGCCGAATTATTTCGGCACGATGATGGTGGCGATGCACCAGGCGGACGGCCTGATTTCCGGCGCGTCGCACTTCACCGGCAGCGTGTTGCGGCCGTTGTTTCAAATCATCAAGGCCGCGCCGGACATCGCCACCGTGTCGAGTTGCATGATCATGGAAGTTGAGGACACGCGCGTCGGCGAAAACGGCGTGTTGTTCATGGCCGACTGCGGTGTCGTTCCCGATCCGAACGTGGATCAACTCGCCGACATCGCCGTAACGACCGCGCGGCTTGCGCGCCACACGCTGGGCATCCGGCCGCGCGTGGCGTTGCTGTCGTTTTCGACCAAGGGCAGCGCGTCGCATCCGTCCGTCGGCAAGGTGCAGGCCGCCACCGCGATGGCCAAACGCAAGGCGGAACAGTTGTTTTTGGAAGCCGACTTCGACGGTGAATTGCAGGTGGACGCCGCACTCGTGCCGGAAATCGCCGAACGCAAATTGCACGACAGCCAGGTTGCCGGACGGGCGAATGTGCTGATTTTTCCCGAACTCAATTCCGGCAACATTGCCAGCAAACTCGTCCGGATCGTCGGCCACGCGAATGCTTACGGACATATTTTATTGGGCTTGAACCGGCCGGCCGCGGACGTTTCGCGCGGTTCAAACGCGCATGACATTCTCGGGGTCGCGGCCATCATTGGGGTGCAGGCGACGGATTATCAAAAACTTTATCCGGGCGCCGACGCACATTTGCCCGGCGAGTAAATGAACACCACCACGCCGCGTGTTTTTATTGCCGCCACGCGCCAGAACGAGGGCAAGACCACCGCGTCGCTCGGCCTGATTGCCGCGTTGCAGGAACATTTTCCGCGCATCGGCTACATCAAGCCCGTCGGCCAGCGCTTTGTTGAAATCGAGGAGCAAAAAATTGACGAGGACACCGTGCTCATGGACGCGGTGTACCGCCTGAACTGCCCGCTGGTGGACATGAGCCCCATCGCCGTCGAGCCAACCTTTACCCGCAAATACCTTGAATCGGCGAACAACGAAGCGCTGGTCCAACGCATCCAGAACGCCTTCGACCGCGTGGCGTGGGAAAAGGATTTTGTCCTGTGCGAAGGGTCCGGGCATGCGGGCGTCGGCTCGGTATTCGATTTGTCCAACGCCCAGGTCGCAAAAACACTCGGTTGCAAGGTCATCATCGTCACCCAGGGCGGCATCGGCAAACCGATTGACGAAGTCTGCCTCAACCAGGCGCTGTTTGAAAGGGAGGGCGTCGAAGTCATCGGCGTCATCATCAACAAGGTGCTCGAGGAAAAAATTCCCGAAATCGCCCGGTTCGTTGGCCGCGGTCTCAAGCGCAAAGGGTTGGAGCTGCTTGGCGTCATTCCGCATCAACAAATGCTGTGCAACCCGACGGTGGATTTGATTCGCGAAGAACTGCACACCGAATTGCTCAATGCACCGCCCACATTGGACACGCTCGTGGACGACGTGGTTGTGGGCGCGATGGGGGCGCAAAACGCAGTTCAATTCTTCAAGCCCGGCACGCTGCTCATCACCCCAGGCGACCGCGAGGACATCGTGCTCGCCGTGGGCGCGGGCATTGGCGGGCAAAGCAGCGAAAAAATGGCGGGCATCGTCCTGACCGGGGGTCTGCGTCCCAGCGCGAGCGTGCTCAAGGCCATTCAGACCATGCGGATTCCGGTGCTGCTCGCGCAGGCGGACAGTTATCAGGTCGCGTCCAAAGTCCACAACCTCACCGTCAAAACGCGGCCCACCGACGCCGAAAAAATTTCCCTCATTCGTGACATCGTCGCCCAAAACGTGAACGTCAAAAAAATCATCCAATCCTTGTAATAAGAAGGCTAGTCAAGTTTTGAACTAACGGAGACGCCTTTATGAAAAGTAACTTGCTTGCCGCCACTTATATTGTGATTTGTCTTTTGACTGTCGCAGCGAAAGAATCTTCACCGTTTGTCCCCAAACCTATTTGCCCTGATGACCCAAAGGGGCGGAATCTGCCGCCTGGCGTGCCAAGGACGGTTGATACAAATGGGAATGTAATATACATGGATATCAATTTCACAACCAAACAATATCGGCAGGCGGCCATTAAGTTGATTTTGCAAGAGGCCAACCTCGTGGCGAAAGAACTGCAATTGCCAGAGCAATTGCCAATCACGGTAACAAACTTGACTGAAGCAGCGATCACTCCATTTGGCTTCAATTATCAGCGTAAGGGTGTTGGCAGCGTAAGCACAAAAAATTACGTATATTATGTCACTAAAGACAACAAATTCAATGAATTGGGTGTGGCCAACTACGACCAGACCTGCTTGGACCTCAAGAGGCAATTGCTGCCAATCGAACAGATGAATACTAATGAAGCTTATCAATTGGCGATCCAATGGCTGGCTGCTGCTTCGATGGATGTGAACGGATTGAACCGGGATTGCAAGGCTCACGTTGCGCTTTCTCCATTCTGGAATGGCCTCGCTAGTCTCGGCCAGAAGCCAACAAAACGCTTTGTGCCGATTTATTATGTGTGGTGGACTACTCCAAAGAACGATGCAGAGGGTTACGGTGGTGTCGCGCGTGTGGAACTTTTCTCCCCGACCAAAAAACTGCTTGAATTGTCTGTTGATGATCCTAAATACATTTTACGAAAGCCGTTGGTGTTCACAAACCTTGAGTCGTTGTTTCCGGGAACGGCGCCAATTACCGTTTTTACAAACTTTCCGGTTAACCACGGTCCGATCGGAAGGCCTATTAAGAGCTAAAACAGGCTTATGGCCAGTTTTTCATTGGCGATCGCACATCTTGCCTATTTACTTTTCCAGACCGACGCTCCGGCAGAAGAAAATGTTCCCACAAAGCGATGAATCTTGAGGATTCCTGGTTTCTGCCGGCCATTTTTTTGTTTCATCGGGAAGGATTTAATTCCAAATTAGGGACAAATGAATATAAGTCCTTTTCTGGAAAACCTGCCCGTGTATCAACCCGGCCGGCCCATCGAGGAAGTCGCGCGCGAACTCGGTCTGGACCCCGACGGCATCATCAAGCTCGCGTCCAACGAAAATCCGCTCGGCCCGTCGCGTCTGGGTCTTGCCGCCATGCGCCAGATGCTCAAGCAGGTGAACCTTTACCCCGACGGCAACGCGTTTTACCTGAAGCAAAAGCTGGCCGCCAAACTTGGCGTGACACCGGCCAACCTGATTCTCGGCAACGGCTCCAATGAAGTCATCGAATTGATCGGGCATGCGCTGCTCGTGCCCGGCGCGGAAGTCGTCGTGTCGCAATACTGCTTTGCCGTCTATCCCATTGTGACCGCCCTGTTCGGCGCGAAACTCGTCGTCGTGCCGGCCAAAAATCATGCCCACGATCTTGACGCGATGCTGGCTGCCATCACGCCCAACACGCGCGTCGTCTTCGTCGCCAATCCGAACAACCCCACCGGTACCACCGCGAGCCGCGAGGAACTGGCGCGCTTCGTCAACGCCGTGCCCGCAGACGTCCTGCTGGCGTTGGACGAGGCCTACATCGAGTTCCTGAACGAACCGCTCGACCTGCTGCCGGAAATCCGGAGTGGCGCCAAGCCGAACCTCCTTTTGATGCGGACGTTCTCGAAGATTTATGGCCTGGCCGGAACACGCATCGGCTACGGCATCGGGCATCCCGACTTCATTGCCGCGCTGGAAAAAATCCGCCAGCCGTTCAATATCAACTCGGTGGCGCAGGCCGGCGCGCTCGCGGCGCTGGACGACACCAAACACGTCGAGAAGACGCGCAAGATCAACTCGCGCGGACTCAGACTTTACGCGCGCACGTTCCGCAAGCTCGGGCTGGAATTCATCCCGTCGCAGGCGAATTTCATCCTGGTGCGCGTCGGCGACGGCCAGCGCGTGTTCGGGGAATTGCAGAAGCTGGGCGTGATTGTGCGTCCGATGGGCGGGTATCAACTGCCGGAATGGGTGCGCATCACCGTCGGCACGCCGAAGGAAAATAAACGGTGCCTCGAGGCGTTGAAAACCGTTTTGGGCCAGAAATAATTATTTGAATCCAACCGAAAACTGAATACTTATCTCTGCGTTGAAACACCATAACGAGCCAAAGTGAAACTGACCGATCTGCGGGGCATCCTGCAATACATTCCGCAATTCCGCGAGAAGACGTTCATCCTGAGCATTGACGGGGCGATCGTCACGGACGAGAACTTCGCGACGCTGCTGCTGGACGTGGCGGTGTTGCGGTCATTGAACATCCGGGTCGTGCTCGTTCACGGCGCGTCCGCGCAAATCAAGGCGCTGGCTGAGGAGCAAAAAATCCAGGCCTCCGATCTCGGCGGCGGCGGCGTCACGGACGCGGCCACGCTCAATCTGGCGCTCACCGCCGCGAACCGGCTCACGCACGAAATTCTCGAAGGGCTTTCGGCCAACGATCTTCGCGCCACCAGCACGAATGCCATCATCGCCCATCCGATGGGCATTATTCATGGTGTGGACCATTTGTTCACTGGCAAGGTCGAACGTGTGGACGTGGAAATGCTCCAGTCGCTGCTTACGCAAGGCGTGGTGCCGGTCATTCCGCCGCTCGGGTTTGACGGCGATGGCAAGACCTATCGGGTGAATTCCGACGGCGTGGCGGTGGCCGTGGCCGACGCGCTCAAGGCCATCAAATTGATTTTCATCACCTCGCAGGACGGCTTGCGTTACAACGGCCAGCTCATCCGCCAGATGCTCGTGGCGGATTTGCAAAACCTGCTGCAACAAAACAGCGCCGGGTTTTCGCCTGAAACGCTCTCGAAGGCGCAGCACGCCGCGCTTGCCTGCCTGGCCGGAATTCCGCGCGTCCACATCATCAATGGCAAGGTGGACGAGGGACTGCTCGCGGAAGTTTTTTCCAATGATGGCATCGGCACGCTCATTTACGCGAATGAATATCAGCAAATCCGGCCCGCGAAGAAAAAGGACATCCGGGCCATCCAAATGCTGACGAAGGCGTCGGTCGAGGCGGATGAACTGGTCAAACGCACACGGGCGAGCATCGAGAAAAGCCTGGGTGATTATTACCTCTTCGAAATTGACAAAAATCCGGTCGCGTGCGTGGCGCTGCATGTTTACCCCGAGCAGAAAAAGGGCGAGCTGGCGTGTCTTTATGTCAACCCGTCGTTTGAAAACCAGGGCATCGGGCGGAAGCTGATCCAGTTTGTGGAAAACAAAGCGCGCGAAATGAGCCTGGGCGAACTCATCACGCTCTCGACGCAGGCGTTCACATATTTTCAATCCAAAGGCGGCTTCGGTGAAGGCACGCCCGACGATTTGCCGCCCGCCCGCCGCGAAAAATACGAGCAAAGCGGAAGAAATTCCAAGGTGCTCGTGAAGAAGTTGAAATAAATGTTTCTGGCCAAATTATCACATTTGGAATGGTTGCAATTATTCATAATTTTATTTTCGGTTTCTTGCGCCTGTGCGGACGAATCAACGAATAAATTCACAAGACCCATCGAAGAACTTTTCAAAACGGATGTGATCTATCCAGAAGCAAAAGGAGAATTTCAGTTTGAATTGGCTCCAACTTTTCAACGCGCCGCAGGCGGTGATACCTGGACGGTTCCCCTTTCCATGGAATACGGTCTCACTTCCCGGTGGCAGGCGGAAGCGGAATGGAACGCATTTGTTCAAAGCAATCCCACGGGCGGTTCCACAACCTGCGGCGTGGGCGATTTGGAGCTGGGAACTCAATATAGTTTTCTCAATGTCGGCGGCTCTTTATTTCATGTTGCGCCGCGTTTTTCCATTGAATTTCCATTGGGCGACGTGAACAAGAATTTGTCGGAGGGATTCATCGAATACAAGCCAGCCGTGATTGTGGCGCGGGATTTCCCATGGCTTCATGACACGCAGTTTTTTACCGAAGTGGCATTCAACCTTGTGCAGCGGGTGAAAACCCCCTCTGATCCCGATGAAAGAGAACCCGCCGCTGATGGGTTGGATTGGAACGCGGGGTTTTTCGTTCCGTTTTCACGTGGCGCAATCTCGATGGAGTTTAATTGGGACAACAACCGATGGAACAATCACGGCAACGAAAATCAAATGTATTTGACGCCCGGTTTGATTTGGAAACTGCCCGGTGACGTGGAAGCCAGCGTCGGCATTCCCGTCGGCTTGAATGGTGACTCGGATCGTTTTGAAATCATCATCCATTTGATTGTGGAGTTTTAGAATGTCAAAATTTGAGAACTGTTCATCTGATTTTTTTTGCGCCTGTGAAAAACAAGGCGTCCCTTCAACCCGATTTGTTCTCATCGTAAGCGTCGCAAACCAAACCGTTTCGCTTTTTGGAAAAACCTCTTTGCGTAGCGGCGGTCGGCAGACCGCCGCATTTTCCGGCTCTCTGCCGAGAGCCGGTACGGGGGAATTTCAATTCGTCAAAAAATTCCGCTGTTCCATTTGCCGTTTCGGGGCCGACTCATTTCCCTTGCTATTTAACCGCTTTTATGCGAATATGCTTTTATGCGAACGACGATTGATTTGCCCAATGATTTGTTCCGTCAGGTGAAGTCGAAGGCGGCTTTGCGTGGCGAGACGTTGAAGGAATTTGTCCAGTCGGCGATTGAAAAGGAAATTTCCGTTGAAGTTCCAGCCAGCTCTTTCCGCGTGAAACTTCCGCTCATCAAGTCCAGGAAACCTAAATCACTTTCGCTCACCAACGCCGAAATTGAAAACCTGCTTGCCTGACATCAACGTTTGGATCGCGCTGGCATCCGACCGCCACGTTCATCACGAGACGGCGAAAAATTGGTTTGTGGAAATTGAGCCGGGCGGCGCGGCATTTTGCCGTGTCACACAAATGGGTTTTCTCCGGCTCATCACCAATCGTCACGTCATGGGCGTGGACGTGGTGACGCAAAAAGAAGCATGGCAGGTTTATCAAACTCTTTCCAAAGACCAGCGCGTCACTTTTTTTCATGAGCCATCAGGCATCGAAGATGGATGGCGGCGGCTCACGCAAGGCGGGACAGCGGCAACAAATACCTGGACAGATGCATACCTCTCCGCTTTTGCCTCGATTCGCAATTTGCAAATTGTTTCATTCGATAGCGGAATACGCGGGACGGACGTAACCATTCTTCACGCCTGAAAACAATGCAATACCAAGAATTACAAGTTCTTTTCGGCTCCTGTAAGAAGCACGGCATTGTTCCAACGCGTTTTGTTCTCGTTGTCAGCGTCGCAAACCAAACCGTTTCACTTTTTGAAAAAAACTTTGCGTCTTTGCGTCTCCCGCTCGCGCGCCAGCGGAGTTGCGTTAAAAAATTTCGCTGTTCCACTTCCCGCTTTGGCATCAGCCAGGTCGCCGGCTCGAACGGCACGCCGCTCGGATTGCATCGCGTCGTGGAAAAAATCGGCGGCGGCTGGCCGGCGGGAACGGTTTTCAAGGGTCGCCAGCCCATGGGCTACACCTGGCAGGGGATGCCGGACGCAAAAATCACCACGCGCATTCTCTGGTTGGAAGGACTCGAACCCGGCTTCAACCGCGGCGGCAACGTGGATTCCCACGCGCGGTACATTTATTTCCATGGCACCGGCGACGAGACGACGATTGGCCGGCCCATGTCGTGCGGCTGCATCCACCTTGCCGCCGATGATTTGATTCCGCTCTTCGACAAACTGCCGGCCGGCACGCTAGTGTGGATTGCTGATCGCTAACTGCCGATTAGAAGTAGCAACCAATGTAGAACGAATGATTGTTTCCAAGGAAATTTGAAATTTGAAGATGAAAAATAAATTTAATTCGGCAGCAACGGTAAAAGTAAGTTGTGGTTTGTTGGCCGGAATACTCGCGCCCGGCGTGGTTCATGCGTGCGCGTGCGGCTGCGGCGTTTTTGACGTAGGCACAAGTTCAATGTTTCCCGGCGGCGAAGGCGGAATGGCTTTCCTTCAATATGACTATCAGGATCAGAATCGCAATTGGAGCGGCACGTCGCAAGCGCCGGCGGCGAACAATGACGACAAGGAAATCCGGACGGACTTCGTCACGGCTGGTCTTCAGTATATGTTCAACTCCAGTTGGGGGCTGCAGGTCCAAGTGCCGTTTGACTATCGTTACTTCAAGACAAAGGACGACATGGGCAACATCGTATCAACCAGCTGGGGCAGTCTCGGCGACATTCGAGTTGAGGGCATTTACACCGGATTCATGGCGGACTTGTCTGCCGGTGTGACTTTCGGTGTCAAACTGCCGACCGGCAATGATAATTACAATCCTGCCATCGTTGATCGGGACACTCAAATCGGAACCGGGAGCACCGACATTCTCCTGGGCGGTTTTTATCGCGGCAATCTGACCAAGGACCAGTGGTGGGACTGGTTTGCGCAATTGCAACTGGATGTGCCGGTGCTGATTCAAGATGAATATCGTCCGGGCATCGAACTCGATACGGCGGCGGGAATTGATTACAAGGGGTTCTCGCTCGGTCGCGTGAAGATTTCACCGCTGGCGCAGGTGATTTTTTCCGAACGGACCAGTGACAGCGGTGCCGCCGCCGATTCCGACAACTCCGGCTACCAGCGCATCATGCTTTCACCGGGAGTCGAATTTCACATTCATCCGGTGAAAATTTACGCGGACGCCGAATTTCCCGTTTATCAAAACTTCACCGGCAATCAATTGGCCGCGCCGGTGCTGTTCAAGGTGAGTCTGAGCTTTATGTTTTAGGCATTTTCCCACGCCAGAGGTGCAAATCAGCGCAGATTCGCCTGTAAATATTGCCAGCACCGGTGACCAACTCGTACCTGATTATCGCGTCCACGCGGCGGTGACGTGGCGCTTTTGACCAAGCATACAGGCAGAAAAACCGATTCGGGCGACAGCCGCCAAGGAGGTGGGGATGAAGAATCCCGCTGAAAAAACGACTGTCCGCCCGAATCAAAATCCAAAACCCGCAAGGTCTCCACCGCGCATCAAAAAACCGTTTGCGCAGCAAACCTTAAATTGAAAAGAACCAATCGGACGCTTTCCGGCTGTAATGGAAACCGGTTTCATCCTCATAACCAACCGGCGCCCGGGCTTCAATTGCGGCGCGCAATTTCGCGATGATTCGAGCCGGAGAACCAACCTCATGCCATGCAATCCGCAGGGTGCTGGCAGATGACGAAGACAGCGTTTGTTCAACGTGGCGTTCCGCTAATTGACTGTCAGCAATCATGTTATGACTATCCACATCCGGATCGAAATGTGCTCCACATTTTTTGGTAACAACTTAGCAATAATTGCAGAATCAATCGGACCGGTTTGCCGAACCCTTGGTGAAGGAAGAACGACCACGGGTTGCGAAGGGCGCTGGAAACTTCGCACTTTTCACTTTGGCTTTTTGGCTTACCTTCTTGCCGCATGACTTTGAATGAGCAGATGACGCGACTGGCCCGACAGGCCAGGGTGGCGTCGCGCGAACTCGCCCAACTCACGACGGCGGAGAAAAATTCGTGTTTGCTCGCAATGGCGGCTGCGCTCGAAAAAAACGCCGACGCCATCAAATCGGCCAACGCGCCCGACCTGGATGCCGCCGCGAAGTCCGGCCTCTCATCGGCCATGCTCGACCGCCTCAAGCTCGACGACAAACGCATCACTGCGATGGCGAAAGGTTTGCGCGAAGTGGCGGCGCTGGCGGATCCGGTGGGAAGAATTCTGAACGAACGCGTCCGGCCCAACGGCTTGAAGCTCAAAAAAATTTCCACGCCCATCGGCGTGGTGGTCATCATTTATGAGTCACGTCCCAATGTGACAGCGGACGCGGCGAGCCTGTGCTTCAAATCCGGCAACGCCACGATTCTGCGCGGCGGCAAGGAGGCGTTGAACTCAAATCAAACCATCGCGCGAATCATGATTGAGGCGGGGAAACAGGCGCTCGCGAAATTTCCCGAACACGCGATCCAGATCGTGCCCGTGGCCGATCGTGAGGCGATTCCCATTTTGCTTTCGCTCACGCAATACATTGACCTGTGCATGCCCCGCGGTGGCGAAGGTTTGATTCGCACCGTGGCCGAGTGCTCCAAAGTGCCGGTCATCAAACATTACAAGGGTGTCTGCCACGTTTTTGTGGACGCCGACGCGGATTTGAAAATGGCCGGGGAAATCGCGTTGAACGCGAAGGTCCAGCGCCCGGCCGTGTGCAACGCGATGGAAACGCTGCTCGTGGACAGGGCGATTGCCGCCCAATTTCTTCCTCAAATCTCCCAGCGACTGGATGAGAAGCACGTGGAGTTGCGTTGCGATGAAAACGCGCTCGCACTTTTGAAATCGAAAATCGAAAATCGAAAATCGAAAATCAGGCTGGCCGCCGAGCAGGATTTTTACACCGAATACAACGACTACATCCTGAATGTGCGGGTCGTGGACGGCGTGAAAGCGGCGATTGACCACATCAACCACTATGGCTCGGCGCATTCGGACAGCATCGTCACCAGGAATGAGGCGCACGCGAAACAATTCCTCGCCGAGGTGGATTCCGCGGCGGTGTATTGGAACGCCTCGACGCGGTTCACCGACGGCGGCGAATTCGGGATGGGCGCGGAAATCGGCATCAGCACCGACAAAATCGGCGCCCGCGGTCCGATGGGCCTGGAGGAATTGACCAGCTACAAGTGGATCGGCATCGGCACCGGCCAGGTGCGGACCTGAATTATCAAATGCCGATTTTTCGGGGTTTTTTAGGTTTTTAAATCAGGTCGCCAGCCGCACAACCGGATTCTTGTCCTCTTTATTGTTTACACCTAAAAAGATGCGCTGGCATGATTTCTGGTGTAGTATTATAAACTATTTATGAAAATCCCTCTTTTGACGAGCCGAGCACTTTGTCAATGGTCTTGCTGGCTGCTGGCGGCTTTGGCACTTCAACTGACAGCGCGCGCCGACCAGATCATTTATGACGACGCGCTGGAAAATGGCTGGGCAAATTGGAGTTGGGCCACCGTAAACCTGGCCAACACTTCGCCGGTGCATAGCGGCTCTTATTCCATCAGTGTGACAGCGAGCAACACTCCCGGTAACTGGCAGGCCCTTTACTTGAATATTTCGGCAATGAATACCAGCGGCTTTACCAACCTGACTTTTTGGATAAACGGCGGAACGGGCGGCCAAGCGGTGCAAGTTCAAGGCATTTTGGGCGGCACTGCACAAACACCAGGCGTTCAAATCGGGCCACTGCCTACAAACTTATGGCGGCAGGTCACTTTGTCCATGTCCGCACTCGGTGTGGCCAACCAGGCAAATTTCACCGGCTTTTGGATTCAGGCCGAAGGTAGTTCGACCATTCCGACGTTTTATGTGGACGACATTTCTCTGGTGACCAATGTCGTCATTGCCGGTACCAATTCGCCGGTTTCCATTTCAATCAACGCGCAGGCCAACCGGAACCAAATCAGCCCTTTGATTTACGGCGTGGCGTTCGCAACATCGAATCAACTGGCGGATTTGAATTTCACCATGAACCGTTCCGGGGGCAACGCCGAGACGCGCTATAACTGGCAGCTCAACGCGCATAATCACGCCGCCGACTGGTATTTCGAAAGCATTGATGATGGGAACGCCACGCCTGGAGCCACGGCAGATGCGTTTGTCGCCAACAGCGAAGCTGGTGGCGCACAGCCCTTGATCACGATTCCCATGATCGGCTGGTCGCCCAAGCTGGGAACGGGCCGGAGCAAACTCGCCAGTTATTCCATTGCCAAATACGGCCCGCAAACCGGCAACGACTCAGAGTGGATGCCCGATGCCGGCAACGGCATCAGCGTCACCAATAATACCCCGATTACCTGGAACAATCCCAATGACGCCAATTTCCAAACCAATTCCGTTTTTCAACAGGGTTATGTGCAACATCTGATCAGCAATTGGGGTTCATCCACCAATGGCGGCGTGCGTTATTATATCATGGATAACGAGCACAGCATCTGGTTCTCGACGCATCAGGATATTCATCCGGTGGGGCCGACGATGCTGGAAATCTGGACCGATATGGTCACCTACGCCAGCATGGTAAAATCCAACGACCCCAACGCGCTGGTTTGCGGGCCGGAGGAATGGGGCTGGAACGGCTATTTTTACAGTGGCTACGACCAGCAATGGTCCGGCCAGCACGGAGATTACAATCCCGCCGATTATCCGGATCGCAAAGCGAACGGCGGCTGGGATTACGGCCCTTGGCTCTTGAGACAATTTCAAAATTACAACACCACCAACCAGCAGCGGCTGTTGGACTATTTCACGTACCATTGTTACCCGCAGGAAGGCAGCGTCAGTGGAAACGCGGTTGACTCCACGACGGAGTTGTTGCGCAACCAATCCACCCGCCAGTTCTGGGACACCAATTACGTGGATCCGAGCTGGATCAACAGCGTCATCGCGCTCATTCCCCGGATGCGGAGCTGGGTTACGACCAATTATCCCGGCACGAAGATCGGCATCACCGAATACAACTGGGGAGCCGAACCTTACATCAATGGCGCTACCGCCCAAGCGGATATTCTTGGCATTTTTGGAAGTCAAGGCCTTGACTTGGCGACGCGCTGGACGACGCCTGACCCGAGCACCCCCACCTATCTGGCCATGAAGATGTACCGCAATTACGATGGCAACAAATCCACCTTCGGTGACACGAGCATTCTTACAGTCGTGCCCAACCCCGACAACCTGTCCGCCTTTGGCGCCGTGCGAACCAGCGACGGGGCGATGACGTTCATGGTCATCAACAAGGACCTCAACAATGCAACGCCCATAACAGCCAACATCACCAACTTCAACGCCATGGGGACAGTCCAACGCTGGCAACTAACCTCCGCCGCCGTCATTAACCAGCTTGCAAACATCACCCTCACGAACAAAGTCCTCAGCGATATGGTTCCGGCTCAGAGCATCACGCTTTATGTTTTGCCTGCCTTGAACGCTTTCAATTTGCAAGTGGGCACCCAGAACTCAGCCTATCAACTGCCGCTTTGGCTCAATGGACAAGCGGGGCTGACTTATATTCTACAATCTTCCACGGACCTCGTTCACTGGGGGGCCGTCAGCACCAACACGCTTTCCAGCAATTCCTTCCCCTACCTGGTCGCCACGACCAACTCGGCAAAAATGTTTTACCGCGGTCTTTATAAATCGCCGTAGCGGAAATCAGCTCCGCCAATCCCATCGCCAGGTCTTTTGACAGGCCGTCCCGGATGTTCTATCGTCCGGCCATGTGGAGCATTCAAATCCTGGGGGAAAACGGCGCCAGTCCCGAGTCAACCGGCGTGGGTCCCGATGGGTTTGGATGAGTTCACGAGTTGCAAATGGATTGGAATCGGCAACGGACAAATTAGAGCCTGAGGCATGAAATTTTTTCAAAAAATTGTCTGCGCGTTATGCATCTGTGGATTTTTCAAAAATAATTCCTTTGCTTTGGCTGGAAAAAATGGTCCGAAAATTGGAGATGCGCCACCGCCACTGATTTTGAGTGAAACAGTTCAAGGGCCGTCAACAACTGAAATAAGTTGGGACAAACTCAAAGGCAAGGTCGTCGTGCTGGAATTTTGGAACACGGCTTGCGCGCCGTGCATTGAAGCCATTCCTCATCTGAATGATTTGGTCGGGCAATTTAGCAACCGGGTGGTTTTCATTTCGATTTCAGACGACAACGGAGATTATCTTAAAAATTTTTTGAAACAAAAACCGATCAAGAGCTGGGTGGTTTTGGACGGACTTTTGAATCCAACCAGAACGGCTTTTGATGTGCATGGCATTCCTCACACTGTAATCGTGGATGCGTCGGGAAAAATCGCCGCCATTACTCATCCAGCCACACTTGAAGCAAAAAACTTGGAAGAAATATTGGCCGGAAAACCATCCGGCTTGCCATCGCCACGATTACCTTCGCCGGACGACCGAAATGCTGTTGCTGTTACTAATCATGTCGTTGCCGTCACCAATCCGGCTCCAACGAAGATTGGAGTTTCGATCAAAGGTCCATATCCAAAGCCTGACAGAGGTCCATTTGGTCGTCGCGGATGGGATTGGTCGAAATCTTTTCCTGATTTTGAAGCCGGGAAAGCATCTTTGGAAGATGTCATTCCGGCATTTTTCGACATCAGCCCGAAATTGGTTTTCGCAAAAACCAAATTGCCCGAGGGACTTTATGATATTTCCGCCATTGCGCCCCAAAAGAAAATGCCGGAATTGAAACAACAATTCGCCAAAAAACTCGAAACGAATTTTGGAATTGAGGTCCAAACGAAAAAACAAAACGTGAAAGTTTATGTCATGACCGTTTGTTCGACCAAGGCTCCCGGCATCAAACAAGTTCAGCGCCGGGGCGGTGGCGGCCAAAGACCCGGCGGGTTTTATCTCAACGGGACTAAAATGGATGACATCGTTTCTTTCATGGAACTTTCCCTTGATAAACCAATCATCAACGAAACGGGCCTGGCCGGTCTTTGGTCGGTGGATGTCAAATGGCAAATGGCAAACTCGGAATTAAACTCCGATTCAAATCCCGACCCCGACAAAGTTATCAAAGCGGTTCGGGAACAATTAGGTTTGGAACTGATTTCAACCAACCGGACTCTTGAAGTTATTGAAATTACAAAGACGAAAAATTGATTTTCACTTGTGCCTCCAACAAATCCTGAAACCGCTGCTCGCTTCGTCCGCGAACAAATTCCTGCGAATGGACTTTTTGCCGGACTTGTGTGGCGCATCTCGCCCCTGCCGTTCCCGCTCGGCGCGGAACTGGCGAAGGAAATTGAATCGCTGGGCCGTGTGCTGCTGCAGTTTTATCGGGCGGTCAATTTGCTTTACCGCAAAAGTGTTGACGGCAAACAGCCGGACTGGATTGCCCGCTGGCTCGACCTCGGCAAGCCGGCGGAACTCATCGCGCTCCAGCGTTCGCCCGCGTTCAAAAACGACGTGCCGCGCGTCATCCGCCCCGACATTTTGCTGACGGAAACCGGCATCAGCATCACCGAACTCGATTCCGTGCCCGGTGGCATCGGCCTGACGGCGTGGTTGGGGAAAACGTATTCAAATGTGCTGCCGGCATCTTGCCGGCAGATCTCAAATCAAGATCAGAACTGCCGGCAGGATGCCGACAGCACGTTAATCGGCGGTGCGGACGGAATGTTGCGGGGGTTTGAATCCATTTTCGGCGATGTCAAAACAGTTCACATCATCGTTTCGGAAGAAGCGGCTACATATCGGCCGGAGATGGCCTGGTTGTGCGAACAACTTGGCTCACGATTCACGGTTCACGATTCACGTTTCAACGATTTCGCCGACGGCGACGCGGTGTACCGGTTTTTTGAATTGTTCGATTTGCCGAATGTGCCGAATTCAAAAAAGATTTTTGAACTGGCCGCCGAAAAACGCATCCGCCTCACGCCGCCGCCCAAGCCGGTATTCGAGGAGAAAATGCTCTTCGCGCTCTTATGGAATCGCAATCTGCACGACTTCTGGCGGCAGGAATTGGGCGAAGGCTTTTTGGCACGCTTAAAAAAACTGGTTCCCTACACGTGGATCGTTGATCCCTCGCCGTTGCCGCCGCAGGCGGTGATTCCCGAATTAAATCTGACGGACTGGCAGCAGCTTAAAACCCTGTCGCAAAAGGAGCGCGAGTTGATTTTGAAAGTCTCCGGCTTTTCCGAGCACGCCTGGGGCGCGCGCGGCGTTTTTCTCGGCAGCGATTTGTCGCAGGAGGAATGGGCAAAGGCGGTGGACGATGCCATTCAACACTTTGAGCAGTCGCCGCGCATTCTCCAGCGTTATCACAAGCCCGCGCTCGTCGAAGCGCAGTGGTTTGACTTCGCGAAGAACGAAGTTGTACCGATGAAGGGCCGGGTGCGGTTGTGTCCGTATTATTTTGTTTCCGGCGAGGGCGACGCGGCGCGACCGCAACTTGGCGGGGTGCTGGCGACAATCAATCCGGCAGATAAAAAAATCATTCACGGCATGACCGATGCCGTTCTTGCGCCGTGTGCGAAGCAGGCGGGTTCGTAGCCGCCGACGTAAGGAGGCGGATGGCTGGGTGAATCGCTCCCGCCTCGTCACCTCGGCGCCTACAGCCTACAGGTGTTTGAAGCCGCCGAATCTTCTGCTTTGCCAAACCACCGCGTAAATCGTAAATCGTAAGCACAAATGACTGACAAGCCGTTGCGTGCCACTGCCGTTGAAATCGTCCGCCGTCTCCAATCCGCCGGTTTCAGCGCGTTCTGGGTCGGCGGCTGCGTGCGCGATTTTTTGCTCGGACGCGAGCCGGGCGATTACGACATCGCCACGTCCGCGCGGCCGGAGCAGGTCGAAAAACTGTTCAAACGCACCGTCGCCGTCGGACGCAAATTCGGTGTGATGGTCGTCGTTGAAAACGGTCGGTCATTCCAGGTCGCCACGTTTCGCGCCGAGGCGGATTATCGCGACGGCCGGCATCCGGAGCAGGTCACGTTCGGTGACGCCCAAGCCGATGCGCAGCGGCGCGATTTCACCGTGAACGGACTTTTCTACGATCCGGCCGCGGAAAAGCTCCACGATTGGGTCGGCGGTGAAAAAGATTTGCGCGCGAAAATCATCCGCACCATCGGCTCGCCGGGCGAACGGTTCGCCGAAGACCATTTGCGTTTGTTGCGCGCGGTGCGGTTTGCCGCACAGTTGAATTTTGAAATTGAATCGCAGACGTTTGCCGCCGTCAGGGCACTCGCGCCGAAAATCGAACTCATCAGCGCCGAGCGGATTCGCGACGAACTCATCAAATTGTTCTCGCCGCCGCACGCCGCGCGCGGGCTGGTTTTATTGCGCGACAGCGGATTGCTTCCCGGCGTTTTGCCCGAAGTCGTTACCACGATTGCGTGCGAGCAATCGCCGGATTTTCATCCCGAAGGCACGGTGTTTGAGCACATCCGGCTGATGCTGGAGAAAATGGCGACGAACCCGCCTTCGCCGCGAAGCGGCTTCGGCGCGGCAAGCGCGCATCCATCGCTGCCGTGGATGGTGATTTTGCATGACATCGCCAAGCCGGCCACGGTCGAGTTGGACCCGGCCACGGGCAAAATCCATTTTTACGGCCACGAAAAAGTTGGCGCGGCGCTGGCGGAACGGATTTTGACGCGGTTGCGTTTTCCGAAAAAGCAAATCGAGGAAATCGTCGCCTGCGTGCGGCAGCACATGCAATTCAAGGACGTGAAGCAAATGCGCAAGGCCACATTGCGGCGATTGCTGTTGCGCGAGACATTTCCGCTCGAACTCGAATTGCACCGGCTGGATTGCCTCGGTTCACACGGCGACCTGGAACATTACGAATTTTTGATCGAGCAGGCGGCGGAATTGAAGAAAAAGCCGGCGATTCGACCGCCGTTGCTCACCGGCAACGATTTGATTGCACTGGGCGTGAAACCTGGTCCGGCGCTGGGCGCATTGCTCGCGGAAATCCGCGAAAAACAGTTGCAGGATGAACTGAAAACGCCGCGCCAAGCTAGGGCGTGGGTGAAGAAACGGCTGCTGACGCATGGCTGACGAACCGGTTCAATTGCCGATTGACGGCGTGCTGGATTTGCACACGTTCCAGCCGCGCGAGGTGAAGGATCTCGTGCCGGATTATCTGGCGGCGTGCCGGGAGCGCGGCATCCTGCAGGTGCGCATCATTCACGGCAAAGGCATCGGCAACCTGCGGCGCACGGTGCATGCGATTCTGGCCAAACATCCGGCCGTGATATCCTTTACGCTCGATCATCCGCAGTTCGGCGGCTGGGGTGCGACCATCGTGCAGTTGCGGAAGTTGTGACGTGAAACCGGTTTACAGGCGGGTGACAAACCGTTTTTCATCTCCGGGCCGCGGAAAGATCAAGAGCTTTTTGCCGTCGGGCAACGTGGCCAGCCCGACCGGCGTGTTCGGGAAAAGCGCCAGCAGTTCGTCGTCGGTCAGGGAATGCGGTTGAGTGGAGGCAACGGGTTTTGCCAGGGGCAACAATGCTTGAACGGACGGCGGGTGCGATTTCTTCTGTTCCAGCGACAAAACGGTCGCGGTCACCACCAACGCGAGGGCGAGGCCTCGTGCCGCCGCGCGCCAATGCCGCCGGCGGCGGAGAATCCGGGCGCCGGCGAGCAGGGTGGTTTCGCGGCGGCTTTCGTCGCCGAGCAGATCCTGAATCAATTGTTGCTTCTCAGGTTTCAGGGGACAGTCTCCGGGTAATCAGTGAACGCAGCTTGGCGCGCGCCCGTTCCAGACGGCTGGACACCGCCTTGGGCGTCGTGTTGAGCTGCCCGGCGATTTCCTGGTGGCTCAACCGGTCGAAATAAAACGATTCGATCAACCGACGCTCTTCCGCGTCCATCGCCTGCAACGCCGCATCGAGGCTTTCTTCCAGCACGGAATCGGATGCCATCGTGCCCGGGTATTCCGGCGGGTCCGCCATGCCGATCACCGCTGAATCCTGCTGCCGTTGCCGCCAGGTCTTCGCGAGTTGTTGCCGGCCGACGCGCGCCAGCCAGTTCCACAAATGTTTTTCGCTGTCAACCCGGCGGAGTTTCGCCGCTGCGGTCACGAACACCGACTGCACCGTGTCCTGCGCGAGCAACTCATCGCCGCGGCCAAGCACCAGCGCCAGCCGGAACAACCGCGGCTGGTAGCGGTCGTATAATTGCCGGAACGCCGCTTCGTCCCCGCGCGCCACGGCGGCCGCCAGGTGGCGGGCCTCCGCGTCGGCGCTGGACCGGGATGTTTGCAGGCTGGAGGCCGCCGCGGTCGGGCACGAGGTCGGTTCGAGGGCCGGGAATGGCATGGAGGTGGTCGTAACCATCACCCGTTCATAACATATTCAAGGAGTTTTTGTCGCCTCTGATTTCGGCTTGGATTCAGCGGACTTCGACTGGGCTTTGCGCACGGCATCCAGTTCCTCCTTTTGCCTCAGCGCCGTGAGAGTATTCCCAATAAATTCAATTTCGGCGTCCGTGCCGGTGACAATGACCAACTGCGCCTGTTTGTGGAACTGAAGTCCGCTCTCCGAACCAAAACTCATTTGTTGAACTTCGGAAAGGGTCCGGACAAGCTGTTCCATCGTCATGCCGCCGGATTTTTCGTCTCCGAGCAGATTGCCCACGAAATAAACCCCCCGCTTCGTCTCTTGCGGTGGCACGGGCAGGCCAGTTGTCGGGTCAATGGCCGGGGGCGAATTCTTGCGACCTGGTTCTGCCAGCACGCGCAGCAAAGCGGTGGGACGTTTGCCGTTCATCTTGAGTTCCCAGCGCAAAGGGGTCTGGTCATTTTCAAACACCAGATTCATGGCGTTGAAAACCTCGCTGGCAGTCACGTTTTTCAGTTGTAACCGGATCATGACGGCGCTCGTGTCAAAGTCCCCATTTCCATTGGCCAACACATCAAAGGAATCCTTGAAGCGCTCGCGCAAATCGCGCACGACTTCGCTGAGCGGGATTTCATAATCAACATTTGTCAAAACGATGTCCGGATCCTTCCAATTCGGGTCTTTCCATTGAGGGGCGGGCTGGGGCGCCGCCAAGCCGCCCGCGCTGCCGGGCTGAGGCATGGTGATGGGCAAACCGGCGTTGGTATCAACCGCGGGCGGAGCGCCCGGACCTTTCTGGGCCGGCGCCGTGCCCAGGGAAACGATGAGGAAAAAGATGGCCGCCAGACTTTGCAGATGCAGTTTGGATTTCATGGTGGAATTAATTTTTTGGTTTTCTGTCCACTCTGCATTAGCCCGAATCCGCAAAAATGCCTCAAAAAATCTTCGCCGGCCATCCGGCCATGATGCCCGTCACGCTCGATCACCCGCAGTTCGGCGGCTGGGGGCGACGATTGTGCAACTTCGTCCGGCGTAGCGGCGGTTGGCAAACCGCCGCTGATATCTGCGGCTTTCTTCCGAAAGCCGCTACGGAAATTTATTTCAACGGTTCCAAAGTTATTTTGCGGATTTCAATGTCGCCACCTTCGCTTTGGATGCCGATGAAGCCTGACGAAATGGTGCATTCAGTGATTTCATTCATGAACTTGCCGTTAATGCAGGCTTTGACACCGTTGCCGGCGCACACCGTCACGTTGGTGTTCCATTCGCCGACGGGTTTTTCCACCGATGGGCCGTGCATCGGAACCGGCGTGTTGGCGTCCATGCCTTTATGTTCCTTACATTCCGCGCCGGCCATCACGAACAAGTCGCCCTGCCGGCCGGATTTGCCCTGGTTCTGGATGCACATCGGCCAGACTTTGTCCGGCAATTGCATGTGGACGAGGATGCCGGTGTTGTCGGCTTTGGGCGCAATTTTCACGAAGCGCCACTCAACCGTGAGCTGGTAATCGCGATAATCCTGTATCGTGCGGAGATAACCGTTCGGTTTGCCGCTGCAATGAATGACGCCATTGGTGACGATCCAGGTCTGCGACGAATCGCCGTTCGTCCTCATGCAAAACGTCCAGCCGGTGAAATCTTTGCCGTTGAACAGCTCGATATGATTCGTGGGGGTGATGGCGGACTTGGAATCCTGCGCGATGGCAGAATTAGTGGAGGCTAGCGCGAAGCAGAGCAGCACCATTGGGGCAAAGGTGATTTTCATTGCCACAAAAAATGGTGCTGCTATTGCCGCAAATCAAGCACGATAGACTGCGGGTGTCCCTGTTTGGTTTGGGTTAATTACCTTTCGTCTGAAAAACCAGCAAGTAGGGCACCGCTGGATGGCTTTGCGTGTCTTTGAAGCCGTGAAAATTCGGGCTGTTGAGCCAGTAACCGTAGGTCTTGTTCGGTTCCAGTTTCACCTTGAGGATGCAGGTGCGATGATCGGTGTCGTAGTGAGGTTTCCCGATGCCGGTCGCGTCGGAATCCTTCCACACGGTGCTCCAGGTCCATGACTGGTCCATCATGTCCTTGCTGAACGTGACGCGAATTTCCATTTCGCCGGGCGCAACGTCCTTGGTGCCGGCTTCGGGCACGGTTTTTACGACGACCGGGGCCATGGAATCAACACTCTGCGCCCGGCAGAGCGGCGGCGCGCATTGACAAATCGCACCGATGATGAGCGTGGTGAGCAATGTATTCATTTTCATAGTTTTGATTTTCAGTTTGGTTTGGTTTGGAAAATCAGCAAACCGGCGACGATTTTCAGTTCAATCCAGAACTCGTGGTTCCGCCTGGACTGCTCCAGCCGAGTCTTCCGCTCATCTCTCCGTTGCTGCCGTCTTTAATTGTGAGGAAACGCTTTTCATCCGGCAATGGAGTTTCCTGTTTGAACAACTTAAACCCGTCTTTCCTGGCATTGATGCCGGTCATGGCTGGCGGCTGAAAAGCGGCATCGGGCAAAGGCTGGTTGAGTTGCTCGTAGTGGAATCGAAATGTCTCGGAACTGTATTGGCTGTTTTCGATGACCTGCACAGGCAGAAGCGTTTCAGCGTCTATCCACCATTCCAATTTGGCGGCAAAGACGCGGTCGTTTTCATTTTGCGGTTGCCGGACCATCCAGCTTTGGACGCGATGGCAGGCGCGCCCTTCAAATTGCGTCTGGCCTTGATAAACCAGCTGCCCTTTCGCAATGGCCTCTGCCACCGTAAATTTCGTCAAGGTGAATGGATCGGCTACTGACGTGTAAATGTCCGGCACCAGCGCCGCCGGACTGCTGTCGAGCCGGCGTCCATTTGGGTCATCCGCGTAAAGCCAGCAGGTTTTTCCGTCGTTTCCCAAAATGAATGCCTTCAAATTCATTATTTCCGAAATGTCGGCATAGATTTGATTGGTGCCCTGCCACTTGAAGGTGGCCGAATTGGCCATGATCCATTTGAAAGATTCCTTTCCGCCAAAAAATCTTGTCCACTGGACTGTTTCCGTGCCGGAGTTTAACCGTGCGCGGGCGGCTTTCATCGAGGACACCAGTTGTTCCAGCCGGGGATCTTTTGCGGCGGTGGCGATGAGGTTCCGTTGCCCGCTGGAGTAACTGTTGGTGCCGATCTGGCATCGGATCACAATGGGATCGCTGGCCACGCCATCGGCGCTGTAAAAGCCATCCAACATCAGCTTCGTGTCGTTGTCTGGCGGCAAGACCACAGGAACTGTGAATCGGTGAGACGACGGGTCATAATCGAAAGCGGGAATCTGCGCGGGCAGGTCGAAAGACGAACCGGTCTTCCGCAAATAGGGAAAACCCTGGTCGGGCGGCATCATCGGTTGGTCAAAAGTAATTTCCAGCAGTGTCAGCACCGGCAGGGTTTCGCCGGACGCCGGTGAAATCCGGATGACGTTGGGTTTGACCGCACCGGGTTTAACCACAACGGGTTTGGTGGTGAAATGCCAGCGGTAATCGCCTGCGTAGGTCAGGCTTGTGGTTCGGAACCCTCCAGAACCGGTGGAACTCGATTGTGCCATCAGTTCGTTCGTCCGACCCGGAACCAGCCGCACGGGAATGACAAATTCGTTCCTGGCCGGCTCGTAGCGGGGTTGGCCATCGGGCACAAAACCGCCGGACGACCAGTTTATTCCCATGACATTCGGATTCATGGACTGGTCGAAGCGGATGCGCAACTCCTGCCTCGGATCCACATTTGTCGCTCCGTCCGCCGGCGACACGGAAACCACGTTGGGACGGTTCGGCCCCGCCGGTTCCGTTTGCGGGACGCTGGCCGAAGGTTTTTCCGGTTTTTCTTTTTCCGCCGCGCCGGTGTAGAAGGTGAGAAGATAAGGCACGGCGGGATGCCCTTGTTGGTCCTTGAAGTTTTGGAATCCGTCCGTGTTCAACCAGCAGGCGTAGGTTTTGCCGGGTTCGAGCTTCACCTTCCAAACGCACGTCTTGTGGTCGCTTTCGTACCGGGGGTCTCCCACGGATTCCCCGGTGGAACCCTCCCAGGCTTGGCACCAACTCCAGGATTTGTCGGTCATCTCCTTGCTGAAGGTGACTTTGATTTCGACGATGCCGGACGAAACGTCCCTGGCGCCGGCTTCGGGCACTGTCTTCACCACCACGGGCGGGGCGGTTTCCAATGATAATGGGCCGGTGCCTGGGTTTTGGGACGAGCGCGAATCAAATGCGGCGACATACTCTGCCGTTTTGGCTTGGGTATCCACCATGAAGAAACGATGCGAACCATCCTTGGTATCAACATAGACAGTCATGTCTTTGGGTTCGGGAATCATGGCGTTCATGCCGGCGTGCCAGCTGGACCTGAATTTGGTGTTGACGATGGCCTGCATCTGAATCATCAGATTGGTGTTGCCGCCGGCGAGCACCGTGTCGGTGGGAAACAAGCGGTCAACCTGTCCCGGGTGAAACCGCAGCCAGACGTGGGCGACGGCTTCATCCTGTTTTGCGACGGGGCTGGTCAGCGTCCCGTCTTCATGGGGAATCAACACCGCCCAGACAGCCCCGTCATCGCAATGACCGACCCCCAGGTCGGCGGCACCCGTCTCTACTTTGAAGTTGTTTCCGACTTTAACCACAAAGTGTGAGACACGGTAAATGTCACCCGGCGTAAACTTCCATGGTCGGGCGTGGTCCGGCTCGGCATCGCCGGCCGTCAATTGGGTTGGATAGCGTTCGAGCAGATCAACCGCGATTACGGGTTGTGTCAGTATGGCCGGCAGCATCGCAACGATTGAGAGACTGATGACGAATGTTCTTTTGGCTTTCATGATTTATTCCTTTCCGGTCAATTTTGTTTGATTTGGAAAATCAACAGATAGGGGACCGCCGCACGGCCGCCACGATCGGTGAAATTCCGGAACTTCTCCGAGTTGAGCCACCAGGCATAGGTCCGTCCCGGCTCCAGTTTCGCCTGCAGCACACAAGTTCGTTGGTCGGTTTCGTAATGGATCTGGCCAACCGTTTCCGGGGTGGAGTTTTCCCAGGCAGTGGACCAACTCCATCCGCCGTCAGCCATTTCCTTGCTGAACCGCACGCGAATCTCGGTGACGCCCGGCTCCACATCGCGTGCGCCCGAAACCGGCCACGTCTCGACCACGACCGGGGGTAATCCCGCCACGGTCTGGCCGCGGTCTGCTGCTGACTCAACTGCGGCGGACGCAGAAACGGAATTCGCAGAGGTTGGGCCTGCTGGAGTGCTGCCGGTTTCGTTCGTCGCCGTCGGCGGTTCAATCCTGAAGCGCAGTCCTTCGCTCAAATGTTTCTCCTGTGCCGCCTTGAGCATCTGGCGCGCAAGGTCGTCCGCCTGGCCTGAATCAACCAGTTTTTGCGCCCAACTTTCGGCCTGGTCAAATTTCCCTTCGAGCAGATAAAGCCGCGTCAATCCATACCAGGCAGCCGGCGCCTGCGGTGCGGCCTTGAGCAGGTACGTCTCGGCCTGATCGTATATTCTTCGTGACAAATAGATTTGGCCGAGGCCGTTCAGCGCGCCCGGCTGGTTGGTATCCAGCGATATGGCCTTTTGAAAGGCCTGCTCGGCTTCCTGCGATCTGCCGGAATTGAAAGTTGCCCAGCCCAGCCCGTTCCACGCGTCCGCCTTGTCCGGTGTGAGTTGGACGGCCTGCCGAAACTTTGCCGCCGCCTGGTCCATTTTTTGGGCCTGCCACAATTGCCAGCCTTCCTGTGTCCATTGCTGGGCGGCAAGTTGTTGGGAGTGCTGTCGCGCTGTGACAAAATTCGGAATCGCGATGGCCGCCAACAAGCCGAGTATGGCAATCGCAACCGGTATCAACACCACACAAGCCATCACCACCGCAAAGCGCCGCCAGAAACGGTCTGGTTGCGGTGTCGGAGGAGTGGTGGGTGTGATGGGGGGAACGGACGAGGAGGCGCCGGCCGGACTTTTCACCGCGCCGGTGATGTCTTCGTAGGCATACGTCAGCGCGGCGAAAGTGACGGGGAAGGTGATAAAGAGGCCAATGCCACAGGTGGCGATTCCCGCCAGATTGATCAGCGCCAATACGATCAGGAACCCCAAAAACTTCCACCAATGTTTGGAAATGACTTTGCGGCTTAACCGCATCGCCGGCCAGAAATCGAGCCGCTGGTCAACGATCAGGGGGAAGGTAAATATCCAGGCCACAAAAAGATAAATGCCCGGCAAAATCAGGCACAAAAAACCCAGCACTGTCAGCAAGGTCGCCAGAAAGCCGGCAATGACGAGATGGGGAAAAGGATGACGAAAACCGGTGAAGGCCGTTTCAACGCCCGCCGTTTCCCGGCGAATTTTTTTCAGGAAGTAGAGATACAATCCGCCCATGAGCGGACCGTTCAAGAGGATTCCCAGGATGGATGTTGTCCCCGAGGATTGCCCGTTCGACAACACCACCCCTGACGACGAGGCCGCGGACAGCACCACCAATACGAACGCCGCCATGCCGACCAGCGGCCAGAAATCATTTCGCACCAAAGCCCAGCCCCGACGCAGGCAGCTACGAAGGTTCAAGCTATAATCCCGGGCTAAAAGTTCATCGGCAGACACCGGGGGAGCCGCCGCTGGTGCGTTCGTGTTGGCAATCGTTTCCACCCGTGTTTTGACTTCGCTGACCTGCTGGTAACGCCGTTCCGGTTCTTTTTCCAGTGAACGGAGCACGACTTCATCCAGCCGCACGTCAATTTGCATCCCGTGTGTGCGGAACGACGGCGGCTGAAATTTTCCGAGCGGCAGTTCGCCGGTGAGCATTTCGTAAAAAACGACACCGAGCGAATATATGTCGGCGCGATGATCCACCGTCTGCGGCTTCTCGATCTGTTCCGGCGCCATGTAATGCGGCGTGCCCACCACGTCCCTGACCCCGGTCAGGGAAACCTTGCCGGCTGGCGCCCCGACAATTTTCGCGATGCCGAAATCTGTGATTTTCACCCGGCCTTTTTTGTCCAGCAGAAGATTTTCCGGCTTGATGTCGCGGTGAACGATGCCTTCGTTGTGCGCGAATTGCAGCGCCTCGCAGATTTGCGGCACGATGGTCAGCGCCTGTTCTGGCGACAATTTTCCCGCCTGTTCGATTTCACGCAGGTTGGCGCCATCCACGAACTCCATCAGCAAATAGTGCAACGCGCCGGCCTTGCCAAAGTCATGAATGGCGACGATGTTCGGATGATTGAGGCGGGCCAGGGCGCGGGCTTCGCGGTTGAACCGCTCGGCAAAACCGGGATCGCTGGCCACCGCCGGCGGCAGCACCTTCAGGGCGACCAAACGGTCCAATGCCGGCTGGCGCGCCTTGTAAACCGCCCCCATGCCGCCCCGGCCGATGAGGCCAAGGATTTCAAGTTGCGGAAACAGCGGGGCGATCTCCCCGACCGGCGGTGGCACGAACCGCGCGCCAGCGGCCCCGCCAGCCATCCCCGGTTCGGTTCCGGTGGGGAAGCCGGATTTAATGAGGCACTCCGGACACAGCCCCAGCGGCACGTCCGGCGGCAGCGGTTTCCGGCAGTTCGGACAAATTTTATTTGTTTCCATACGATGCTTCCTCTCACCCTTTACTTAGGAAACGGCGGCGAAAGGTTGCGGACAAAGATGATGAAACAACGAAACACACAAAAGAGACGAAATTGCCAGGTCGCCTGCCCCGGATAATGAAATCCTAAAAGACGCCTGATTGAATATCGCCTGTTCTTTGGTGCGATTCGTATATTTCGTGGTTCCTCTATTGGCCCGCCAGCACGGCAAAAAGATGGCGCAGTTCCTCGTCCACTTCACCCGGTTCGGCCACGGTGTCGGCGATTTCGTCGTGCAGCAACTGGCGGTAACGCTGGCGCAGACGATGCACGGCGGACTTCACCGTGCCCTCGCTGACCCCGAGCTTCACGGCCAGTCCGGCATAAGGCTGGGCGGTGCGGTCGCCCACCAAACAGGGATTGAGAGCGGCGAACAATTCGGCCTTTCCTTCCTGCTCGTATTCCGAGTGCAGCCGGCGCAGGACTTCATCGAGCAACGTCAAAGCCCAACGGCGTTCGTAATTTTGTTCCGGCGTGACGGGGTCGGCCAGTTCATGGCCGTAGCGGGTTTCCGCCGTGTCGAATTGGAGCGGCACGGGCATCACGCCCCCGCCGCGTTTCTGCGCCCGTGCCTTGTCCCATTCGTCGGAGAGAAAATGATTCATGGCCGACAACAGGAAGGAGCGGAACCGCCCTTTCTGCCGGTCGGCGCGCCCGACCCAGTTGCGCTCCAGCAGGCGCGCGAAAAACTCCTGCGTCAGATCCTGGGCGTCCTCCGGCGAATGTCCGCGCCGCCGCACGTAGGCGTAGAGGGGATACCAGTAAATCTGACAAAGCTTCTCCAGGGCGGCGTGAGCGTGTGTGGTGTCGCTGTGTCCGGCCGTCAGCACCACCGACCAGCGGGTGGTGACAAACACGGATCGTTGGGGCGTATCACTCCCGGCCGGGGTTGTGCCTGGAGTCGCAGCGTGTGAGGAAGTGCCCACGCCCCCCAGCGTAACGCCGGCTGTGGTGAAAGTACAAGAAAACTGGCGTTCACTGGCGCAACACGTTTGGACTTGAAAACACAACGAAAATCAAACACCTCCGGTTGTGCCGGAGGTGTCCGGAAATACGGCGCGGTCGGGGCCGTGATGTTGCGCCGGTTACGGCATGTCCTTCGCGGTTTTTTTGGCCAGGACGTAATAATGGGGTTTCATTCCCGAGATCATGACGTCTCCGCTTTTCCACTCGAAAAACATGTAAAGCCGTCCCTTGATCTCCCGGATTTCGTAATGGCTGGCGGTCTTGTCGCCATGATGCATCACCACGCCTTTGGTCCATGTCCACCAGGGTTTCGTGGTCCTGCCATTTTCCTGGAAGGTCAGCCCCGGGAGGAAAAGCTTGCCCGTCCAGGACGGTTTGTCCGGATTGAACCCGGCGATGTCGGCTACGAAATCCACGCTTTCCCATTCGCCGATCACCTGCGGATCGTTGACGAAGGGCAGGTCAATGTTGTCGGTGTGCCCGACCGGCACGGTGAATTGCGTTCCGGCCAGGTTGCCCTGCCATTGGCCGCCGCCGATGTATTCCATGGTGAATTCGCCGTTCGCTGCCGTGGCCGAACCGTTTGACCCTTGGAAGTTTTGCAGTCCCTGGTAACTGACTTTGAACGGTGTGGCGCTGTCCCGGCGAACGGCGACAGTCACCTGCAGGTCAACATAAGTGGCGCCGGCTTCCTTCAGCTTGCGCCCGACTTCGGTCCGGATGGTTTCGGTGATGACGTCACCCGGGTTCCGCGAGACCTCTCCGGAGGTGGCACTTTTCGCGCCTGTGGCGGGCGTTGCGGCGTCTTGGGCGTGGCCGGCACCGCTCGTGAAATGGCACAGAGCGCCGGTGATGAGGATGGCGAGCAATGTTTTGGTTTTCATGTGTTTGTTCCTTTGGTTTTGTTGTTGTCTGGTTTGTCTGGTTTGAAATGGCGGCAGATAAAAAATGGCCGCCGTCCGGCTTTCAAAGTTTCCTTTTCAAGACGTAATAGCTCGGTTTCATCCCCAGAACCATGACGTCTCCGCTTTTCCATTCGAGGAACAGGTAAGATTGGCCTTTGATTTCCCGAATCTCATAGTGGCTGGCAGTCTTGTCCCCGTGATGAATCACAATGCCCTTGGTCCACGTCCACCAAGGCTTCGAGGTCTTGCCATCTTCCTGGAAGGTCAATCCTTTGAGATAAAGTTCGCCCTCCCAACTGGGTTTATCCGGATTGAAGTCGGAGGGATTGGCGACGAAGTCCACGCTTTCCCATTCGCCGATGACCTGCGGATCGTTGACAAAGGGGAGCGTGAAATCGTCGGTTTGTCCGACCGTTACGGTGAATTGCATCCCGCCCAATTTGCCCTGCCAATGGCCGCCGCCGATGTATTCCATGATGAATTCGCCGTCGGCGGCTGGCGTTGCGCCGTCACCCCATTTGAAATTGCGCAACCCGCGGTAGCTGACCCGGAAAGGCGTGGCGCTGTCCCGCTTCGCGGCGATGGTTACTTGGAGGTTGTCATAGCTGGCGCCCGCTTCCCGCAACTGGCGCCCGACCTCGTGCTGGATGCTTTGGGCAATGACACTCGTAACTGAGGCGGTTCGTCGGGGCAATGAATTGGACAAGAACATTCCCAACAGAATCAAAACCGTCAGAATGGTGAGTCCCACCCCCAACCGCGAAATCCACCGTTGCATCCGGGGCCTCTTCGATTGGGGCGGCATTTCTGTCCTGGCAACTGCTTCCTTCACCGCACCTGGCGAACCGGCTATGGTCTCAACGTCGGTCTTTACCTGGCTCGCCTGCTGATAGCGACGTTCAGGTGCCTTCTCCAAGGCGTGCAACACCACTTCATCCAACCGCACGTCGATTTGCACCCCGCGCGCGCAGGTTGACGGCGGCTGGAATTTTCCGAGCGGCAGTTCGCCGGTGAGCATTTCGTAGAACACGACGCCGAGCGAATAAATGTCCGCCCGGTGATCCACCATCTGGGGCTTCTCCACCTGTTCCGGCGCCATGTAATGCGGCGTGCCCACGACGTCGCGCACGCCGGTCAGCCGGAAGTCTTTCGGTTCCTGCCCCAGGATTTTTGCGAGGCCGAAGTCGGCGATTTTCACGCGGCCTTTTTTGTCGAGCAGGATGTTTTCGGGCTTGATATCGCGATGGACGATGCCCTCGTCGTGTGCGAACTGGAGCGCGGCGCAGATTTGCGGGATGATTGCCAGCGCCTCGCGCGGCGGGAGTTTGCCCGCCTGCTCGATCTGCCGCAGATTCGGCCCGTCCACGTATTCCATGATGAAATAGTGGAGTGGAACAGGCATCTTGCCTGTCTCTGACTGCAGATTCTTTTTTTCAGATGGAGACAGGCTGGAAGCCTGTCCCACGATGCCGAAATCGTAAACGCCGACGATGTTCGGATGATTGAGTTTCGCGAGGGCACGGGCTTCGCGGGTGAAGCGGCTGGCGAAATCCAGGTCGCCGCCCGCCCGCGGCGCGAGAATTTTCAGCGCGACGAAGCGGTCCAGCGCCGGCTGGCGCGCCTTGTAAACCGCGCCCATGCCACCTTTGCCGATGAGTTCGAGGATTTCGAGTTGTGGAAAAAGTTTGGCGAGGTCGGGAATCGTGGGCGGCACGAACGGCGGCGTTCCTGGCGGCGCGCCGCCTTCGGTGGCGATGCCGCGTTGCAGCAGGCAGGCCGGGCAAAGTCCTTCCGACACCTCCGGTTTCAGTTCCGCGCCGCATTGCGGGCATTTGCGGGGGATGATTTGGGTGGCGGGTGCGACGGGTGAAGCTGACGGTGGCACCGGCTTTCTCGATTTGCGTGAAAAACGCACGATCAGGAAGATGATTGCACCCAGTAGCATCATCAGTAAAAGCAACAGAAGGACCCCCAGGCCGAACAGGGCAATGGTAGTGGGTTCTGCCAACATCACATTTTTCATAAACTATGATCCAAATTCCGCATTCCACCTGTTACTGAAGAAAAACCGGCCGAAGGTTACGAAAATTATCAACCGCAAAGAACGCAAGGAACACAAAGATCAAACCAATTCCCAATCTCTGAAGAAACGAATGCTTTGCGATCTCTGCGTTCTTTGCGGTTGAGTTCATCCGGCCAGCGCTGCAAACAGATTTCGGATTTCGTCCTCCACCTCGCCGGGACTGGCGACGGTGTCCGCAATTTCCGCGCGGAGCAGTTCGCGGTAACGCTGCCGCAGGCGATGCACCGCCACCTTCACCGCGCCTTCGGTCGTGCCGAGCCGGCTGGCGATTTCCGCGTAAGCCACAGTCCGGCTGGCTTCGGTGAGCGTTGGTTTCAAATGCTCGAATAGTTTTTCCCTGTCATCGCGCACATATTCCGCGCGCAGCCGGCGCAGCACCTGTTCCAGCAGCGTGAGCGCCCAACGCCGCTCAAATATTTTCTCGGCGGTGAGATTGTCGGCTGGCTCAAACCCGCCGGAGTTTTCAGCGCTCTTGATGTCTATGGGAATCATCACCTGCCCACCACCGCGTTTTTGGGCTTTGGTCTTGTCCCATTCGTTGGCGAGAAAATGTTTCAGCGACGCCAGCAGAAACGAACGGAACCGGCCTTTCGCGGGATCCGCGCCGGCGAGCTGTTTTTTTTCCAGCAGCCGCGCGAAAAATTCCTGGGTCAAATCCTGGGCGTCGTGCGGACCGTGCCCCTGCCGCCGCACGAACGCGTAAATCGGGAACCAGTAGGCGCGGCAAAGTTTTTCCAGGGCGTTGCGAGCGTGCGGGGTGTCGTTGCGCCCGGCGGAAACGACGAGCGACCAATGCGTGGTGACAAAGACAGGCTGGCGGGGCGTTTTATTGCCGGTCGTTTCCGATGACGCCGTCTGTCTGGAAGTGCTCATGTGGCCGAGCCTAACGCCGCGCGACAAAATCGCAAGGCTGCGATCAGGCCGGAGCGAGTTGTCGGCATACGCGCTCGAAAACCGTCGCGGGCGAAATCGCCTTCAGGCATTCGTTCGGCTTTTCGTAAACACAATGCGATTTCAGGCAGGGAGAGCAGGGGAGATCAAGGCGCAGCACGTTTTCGAGATGACCATACGGTCCGGTGCGGCGCGGTTCGGTGGGGCCGAAGAGTGCGACGAGCGGTTTGTTTAACGCGGCGGCGGCATGCATCGGACCGGTGTCGTTGGTGACCATCAACTCACACCGCCGCAGCCACTCGATCATTTCGGGCAGCGAAGTCTCGCCGCACAAATTCAGGCAGCGCGTTGGTGCGGCGCGCGAAATAATTTCACCCAGCGGCTGGTCTTCCATGCCGCCGAGAATGGCGAAGCGCTGGCCGGTAAACTCTTTCGCGAGGAGGCGGACGAGTTCGGCAAAATTTTCGGCCGGCCAGTGTTTGTTTGCCCAGCGCGCACCGGGCTGAAGGACAATCCACCGCGCGCCGTCCGTTGGCCATTTCGATTGGACGGCGGCGGCGACATCGGGTCGTTCGGGCAGCCATTGAAAAGGGTTGTGAACCGGCACGCCCAGGCGCGGCAGCACGGCCAGATACCAATTCACGGCGTGCGTGTAGAACGAGGCGCGGCGGATGGCGACATCATAAAATCCCCGCGCGCCTTCGCGGACTTCGTCAAGGCCGATGAGAAATTGTCCGTTGGCGAGCCACGCGAACGCGCCGCTGCGCGCGAGGCATTGCAGGTCAATGACCCAGTCGAAATTTTGCGCGCGCATCCAGCGGATGCTGCGGAGCATTTCCGGCCAATGACGCGGCGCAGCCCAGCGTCGTCGCTCGAAATGCACAATGCCGGTCAAATCGGGATCGCCTTCGAGCAGCGGGGCGAGGTTGGAATCAATCCACCAGAAAATATCGGCGGCGGGCAGATGACGTTTGAGCAGCCGGAGGACGGGCAGGGCCTGGATGACATCGCCGAGCGAGCTGGGTTTGAGAATTAAAATTTTCAATCAAGTGACACGGGACGAGTGGCCGGTGACATGGCCAACCGCGCGCGAGTCTGCATCTTGTCACTCGTCACCAGTCACCCGTCACTTTGAAATCACCTTCCGAACTCCAGCCGTTCGGCGAGGCGTTCGGGCAGGCCGGCGGCGCGGATTTTTTTCTGCGCGGTGGCAATGTCGTAATCGAGCCGGCGAAGTTCAATGGTTCCGGCGTCCATGTCGTAAATGACGTAGGCGCATTTGGGGTTGTTATCGCGCGGCTGACCGACGGCGCCGACATTGACGAAATATTTTTTGGAGGGATCAATTTTGAATTTTGAATAAGTGCCGCCGCGGACGGCGGTGTCGCGCATGAAGGCGACGGGCACATGGGTGTGGCCAAAGAAACAGAGTTGCGTGTTTTGATACGGAAAACTGGCGGCGGCGGCGAGTTTGTCAAAGACGTAACCCCAGCGTGGCGGTGCGTCGAGCGTGGCGTGAACCATCGTGAAGTTGGCGGCCATGCGGGTGTACTTGAGATCGCGCAGCCATTGGCATTCTTCCTTGGAAAGTTGTTCGCGCGTCCAGTAAACGGCGTCGGCGGCGTGGGGATTGAAACCTTCCAGCGGATCGTTGGTGGAACAGTATTCGTCATGATTTCCCTTTACACAGGGGATGTTCATTTCGCGGACGATGGCGAGGCATTCTGTGGGATTGGCGTTGTAACCGACGACATCGCCGAGACAGACGATATGCGTCGCGTTTTGGGCTTTGATGTCAGCCAAAACGGTTTGGAACGCTTCCAAGTTGCCGTGGATGTCAGCGATGATGGCGTATCTCATTGCGTTTAGCGGACAATTTCAAAACCGTGAAATTCATTTTTTGCTTCCCTCCAACTTACACTTTCGTCGCGGATAAAGCCAGCAAGTCCTGCGCCACGAATGGCGTCATGAAACGCCGCCAGTTCCTCGCGGACGCCCTCGGCAATCAATTCAACGCGTCCGTCCGCCAAATTGCGGACGATGCCGGTGACTTCAAAGCCGGTGGCGACGGTTTTCGCGGTATAGCGAAAACCGACACCCTGCACACAGCCTGAATAAAAAATTTGCATACGACAGCGATTCATGACGGACGTGACGGCTTGCGGCTGTCCCGGCACGGCAGGATGAAGCCAAAGCCGGGCGCCGGATGCAATGTTTTATTAGCGGGTGGAAAAGATTTCTTTTTTTTACGATTTCTGTTTGACCGTTCGGGGAATTTCCCGTAATCAGCATGGGCTGGCTCAAACCCAAAACCGAATAGTCTGGTGGTGTTGACGGCGGCGAGCGGCGCGAACAGAAATGCTGAACATAAAATCATTCCTGGCGGTGGATTTCGGGGCGGGCAGCCTCAAGGTGGCGGAGTTTGAAATCAACGAAGCCGGTGGTTTGCGTCTCAAGAATTTTTCCATCAAACCGCTCGGCCTCGAGGGCGCCCAGGAATCTTCCCGCGAAGCGACCGCGCTCAAGGCCTTGCGCGAGGTGCTGGCGGAAACCGGCACCAAGGCGCGGGACATCAACGTCTGCGCGCCGGGTTTTCAGGTATTTTCCAAATTCGTCAAACTCCCGCCGGTGGACGCGGGCAAGGTGACGCAGATCATCCAATACGAAGCGCAACAGAACGTGCCGTTCCCGCTCGCGGAGGTGGTGTGGGATTATCAAATTTTGGGTTCCAGCACCGGTGGCGAACTGGAAGTCCTGCTGGTGGCGATCAAATCCGAGGTGGTTGAAGGTCTGTTTCGCATGGCGGAGGAAGCGAAGCTGCGGTTGCAACTGTGCGACGTGTCACCCGCGGCATTGTGCAACGCCTTTCGCTACAACTATGGCGATTTGCAGGATTGCACGATGCTCCTGGACATCGGCGCCAAGACAAGCAACCTGCTCTTCTTCGAGAATGGCAAGGTTTTCTCCCGCAGCATCAGTTTGGGCGCGAATTCCATCACGCAGGATTTTGCGCACGAGGCGAAATTAAAATTTGAAATCGCCGAACAGAAAAAAATTGCCGAAGGCTTCGTCAGTCTCGGTGGTGCTTACGAGGAGCCGGAAAGCGAGCACCAGGCGGCCATCGCCAAAATCGCGCGGCAGTTCATGACCAAGTTGCACATCCAGGTCAACCAAACGATCCAGTTTTATCGCGGACAGCAGGGCGGGTCGGCGCCGCTGCGTCTGTTTTTGTCCGGCGGCGCGTCCATCATGCCTTATACGGCGCAATTTTTCGCGGAAAAGCTGAATGTGCCGGTCGAATACTTCAATCCGTTCCGCAACGTGCAAATTGATCCGGCGGTGAATCTGGAGGAACTGGCGCGCGTGGCACACTCGCTGGGCGAAGTTGTCGGCTTGGGCTTGCGGAATCTGGCGAATTGTCCGGTGGAAATGAATTTGATGCCGAGCAGCACGTTGCGCTGGCGGACGTTCAACGAAAAGAAACCGTATTTCATCTTCACACTGTTGAGCTTGGTGGCGGTGGCGGGCGCGGTGGGGTTCCTCTTTCAAAAACTGGCGGAATCGAAAGAAAATGAAATCAAGGATTTGGAGCCGCAGGTCCAAAAACTCAAAACCAAGGCCGACCAGTTTGATCGGGCCTATAAAAAACTGCAGGCGACGCAGAAAGAAGCGGCTCAAATCACGAGTTGGATGGAAAAGCGATATTACTGGGGTGACGTGCTGACGGAATTGCGACGCGTGCTCATTCGCTCCGAGGACGACGTCAAGAAAAAATTGTCGGCGCAAAGAGCCGGGGTCGAAGCGGGCATCTGGATTGAACAGTTGACGATAGGCGCGGTGCAAACTCCTGCCACCGGCCGGGGTGGCACTCCCGTGCCTGTTATGCCGGTTCCGAATCCGGGTGAAAGCGATGCCCCGGGGACCGCGGCCAATCCCGCTGCCGCGGCCAATCCCGCTGCCGCGGCCAATCCCGCTGCCACGGCCAATCCCGCCGCCAACACCATCACCCTGATCTGCCGTGCGGTGAATTTGTCCAGTGTTGATTCTGCGGCGAACACCGAGATTGCCTATGCGGTTCTCAAAGCGTTTCAGGAGGATCCGCTTTTTGATCCCAAAGCGACGCAGCTCAGGGGAGATATCACCCCCGATGACGTTACCGGCACATTTACGTTTGGCATAACCGTGGGGCTGCAAAATCCACTCGACTTGTAATATGGCCTGGATCAAGCGAAACTTGTTTTTTGTGATTGGCGGCATACTGGCCTTGGGACTGCTGGGGGCGGCTGGGTTTTATAATTACCAAGGGTGGAGTCATAACGCGGCGGCGTTTGACAAGTTGAACGGGATTTACAACACGTTGCGGAATTTGACCGGCAAGAAGCCCTCGCCGGGCAACGACAAGGTGGACAACATCAAGGCGGCCAAGGAACAGGAAGGCCAGGTTCGAGACTGGATTCGACAGGCGGCGGATTGTTTTCAACCGATTGCGCCGATTCCCAACACGGGGACCAATGCCGTTTCGAGTGAAGCGTTCGCCGCTGCGCTCCGCCGGACCATTGACCAACTGCAACATGCAGCCGAGGCCGCCAGTGTGACCCTGCCACCCAAATATAACTTCTCCTTTGAAGCGCAACGCTCGCTGGTCAAATTTTCCGGCAGCCTGGGAGCACTGGCCGCGCAGTTTGGTGAGGTGAAAACCATTTCGGAGATTCTTTTTGCGGCGCGGGTCAATTCGCTGGACGGGATTCAGCGCGTCCGCGTTTCGGATGACGACGCAAACGGCCCGCAGGCCGATTATTTCGACAATCATTCCGTGACCAACAATCTGGCCGTTCTGACGCCTTACCAAATTACGTTCCGTTCGTTCAGTCCGGAAATCGCCCAAGTGCTCGCCGGCTTTGCCTCGTCACCGCACGGATTCATCGTCAAGAGCATCAACGTTCAACTGGCTGGCGCCGCTGCGGCGATGTCGCCGGAAACAGCGGGACCGATGCCGTATCCGCCACCCTCGCTGGCAGCCCCGCCGGCAGCCCCGCCGCCGGTGGCGCCGGGCAGGGGCGGATTGCAGACGGTGTTGAACGAGCAACTGTTGCGCGTCACGCTGGTGGTCGAGGTTGTGAAATTGTTGCCGAAAAAGTAAGCTCATGGATTTCGTCAAAAAACATTACGAGAAAATCCTGCTCAGCGTTGTGTTGCTGGGTTTGATGGGGGTGCTGGTGTTCATGCTGTACTTGATTCCCAGCGACCGGCAGAGGCTGGCCGACATCCGTCAGAGTATAATCAGCCACGCGGTCAAACCCCTGGATCCGTTGGATTTGACGCGGGAAACGAATGTATCGGCGCGGCTGCAATCGCCCTATAAACTGGATTTTTCAGCGACGCACAAACTGTTCAATCCGGTGCCATGGCAAAGAGCCTCGGACAACAGCCTCATTAAAATTAAAACCGGCAATGAAATTGGTGCCGGGGCCGCGGTGATCACAAAAATCACGCCGCTGTGTTCGATCCTCACGCTGGATTCGATCGAAACCAATGAATTTGGCGCGCGCTATGTAATCAGCGTGGAGCGCCAGGCGGCGGTTTTGCCTGCGCAGCGCGGCAAACGGCAGCATTATGCTTCAGTCGGGGAAAAAAATGAAACCTTCACCATTGCCGAGGTGAACGGTTCGCCGGGTAATCCGGCGCAATTGAAATTGATTTTGCAACTGACGGACACCGGCGAAAGGGCGACGCTGTCCAAAGACAAACCTTTTCGCCGCACCGACGGTTACTCTGCGGACTTGAAATATGATCCCGAAGGGAAAAAATGGCAGGGGCAGCGCGTTGGCGCGGATTTAAAATTTGCCGTCGATGACAACATTATCGTTGCCATCAACCAAGACACAGTGATATTATTGGCCAGATCAAACCAGAAAAAAACGACATTGACATACACCCCCAATCCTTGAAATTCTGAACGACACCTGGTCGCGACAACACCGGCGACCGGGGGCGTGATTTGATTTACGACGAACCTGGAACGAACCATGACAAAAGCAACATCTCTCTCATTCGGCTTTATTTTGTTGCTGGCCGGCGCCGCCATGTTACCGGCGCAAACCAGTCCCACGGACGCGGCTGTCAATGAAGCCGTGCTTCGTCAGGCCAACACCATCATCCTGCGCCAAAAACTCCTGGATGCCAAAAATACCGCCATGCGCGGAGATTTGACCGGGGCCGCCAAACTTTACGAAGATGCCAATACGCTGGTCGAGCAAATCGGTTCCGGCATCCCCGAAGAAAAAGCGCAAACCATTTCCGGCCTTGCTTCAACCCGGCTTACCCTCGCCCGTCAGGCACAAAGCCAGAACGATTTGCACGAAGCCGACACACAGGTCAACCGCGTGTTGAAAGTGGACCCGCAAAATGCCGCCGCTCTTGCCTTCAAGAAGGACAACGACAGATTGCTTGCTTCCCTGCGCGGCAAAATGCCCGACGAAGAGACGCAGCAAAAAATCCAGTATATCGCCAATGACAAGACGGAAGCGGGCACGTTGGTGCGGGACGGCAAATTGCTTTACGAAATGGGCAAGTTCGATGAGGCTGAAGTCAAATTGAAAGAGGCCATCAGGCTCGATCCGGACAACGCGGGCGCCTTCTACTACATGAACCTGGTCAAGCAGGCCCGTTACGACCGTGAAGCGCGCGCGCACACGATCGACACGCAAGAACGCATGGTGCAGGTGGAAAAGGCCTACGAGAAGCCGGTAAACCGCGGATTGCTGCCCGCGTCCAATCCGTTTGCCTTGACCAATCTCGTTCACACCGGTGCCGGTCGCGAGGTTATTTACAGCAAACTCGAACACATCCGGCTGGATTCGGTTCCCTGGCCCGAAGGACTGCCGTTGGTCGAAGTTCTTCGCAATCTGAGCGAACAAACCAAGCTGCGCGACCCGGACAAAAAGGGAATCAACTTTCTTTTTAATCCAAACGTACCGGCCGCCGCCGCGCCTACCACGCTCGCCGGCGGCGCAATGACCATTGACCCGGCCACCGGATTGCCCGTGGCGGGTCCAACCGGCGGCGGTGAAGCCGTGGATGCCAGTTCCATCAATGTCAAGTTGACATTAAGCGATGTGCGGTTGGCGGATGTGCTGGATGCCATTGTGTTGGTGGCGGATCATCCCATCAAATATTCCGTTGAGGATTACGCCATCGTTTTCTCAGCCCGGGGGGCGGAGCCGGTGCAATTGGAAATGCGCACCTTCAAAGTGGATCCCAACACCTTCCAGCAAGGCTTGGAAAGCGTGAGTGCGGAAAGTTTTGGTTCGTCCTCCTCTAGCGGCGGTGGCGGTAGCGGTGGTGGTGGTGGTGGCGGTGGTGGCGGTCAGAATGGACAGAACACCGGCGCGGTTGTGCCGGTGATTAACGCAGCTCCCGGAAGCGGCGGCATGCGTCAAACAAGCAGTGGCGGCGGTGGTGGTGGTGGCGGTGGTGGCGGCGGTGGTGGCAGCAGCGGTAACGGCGGATTGTCGTATGTGACAACAACCAATGCAACAGCGAACGTCAGTCTTTTGGCCAAAAGTTTCTTCACGACGCTGGGTTTGAATTTGGACCCGCCGAAGAGCGTTTTCTTTAACGACCGGTTGGGCGTGTTGTTCGTCCGCGCGACATCGCAGGATTTGGACACCATCGAGAAAGCCATTCAGGTGTTGAACATGACGGCGCCGCAGGTGCACATCAAGGCCCGATTCATTGAAGTGGAGCAGGATGACAGTTCAGCGCTGGGCTTTGACTGGTATTTGGGGAATGTCAATTTGGGCAATGGAGTGATAGGCACCGGCGGCAACGCCGGAACGGTCGGTGTGCCGACTTCGGCGATGACGGGTCCCGGGAGTGTTTATTCATCGGGTGTTTTTCCTGGGTACTTAAATAATGGCACCCTCGTTAATACCATTAACCCCACGGTTCAAAGTCTAACGAGTGGCCTTAATAACACCGCTCCGGCCATTGCCTCGATAACCGGAATTCTGACCGACCCCAATTTTCAAGTGGTCCTTCACGCCCTGGAGCAGCGCGTCGGCACGGAGGAACTCTCCGAACCGGAAGTGACCACGACCAGCGGTCGTCAAACCGAGATGCGCGCGACCCAAATTCTGACCATCATCACGAGCTTTAGCTTCCAGCAAGGCACCACCAGTGGAACGACCACCACGGGTACGACGACTGCCCCCTAATAACCTCAAATACCAACCAGCACCATGAAGACCAGTCGAAAATCAAAAATAGTTGTAAAAGGTTTTGTTTTGTGCGTGGCCATTGCGCTGTTGGGCGTTATCCCTTCAGGACAGGCCCAAGTGGTTAACCAAGCCGTGCAAACCTCCGCCATCACGCCCAACGAGCAACAGGTGGAAGTCGGCCCCGTGCTGGACGTGATCCCTTATGTTTTGTCCGATGGCTACACGATCAACCTCACATTGATCCCGTCGCTGACCGAGTTCAGCGGCTACGCCACGCCGCCGTCAATTCCCGGGATCAGCAGTGGTCTCAACGTCGTGATGATTCCCACCATTCTGCCGGACTTTACCGTGCGCCAGGTCATCACCACCGTCAACATCTGGGATAACCAGACCGTGGTCCTCGGTGGATTGATTTCTTCGACCGTCCAGAACGAGACGGACAAGGTGCCGTTGCTCGGCGACCTGCCGCTGGTGGGGCGGCTCTTTCAAAGCCAGTCAAAAATTTCCACAAAAAAAAACCTGATGATTTTTGTGACCGCCACCATTGTTGATCCGGCTGGCAACCGGGTGCATTCGGACGATGAACTGCCGTTTTTACAAAGCACCATTCCACCGCAACAACCGGGAGTGGAGGTGCGACCGGGGAACGCCGGAGCGGCGCCCATGCCGGTGCGGTGAAAAAGTGGTCAAACGCGGAACAACGTTGTTCGTGGAATTTCCGGTTGAAACAAAATTGTGAAAACCACGAACCCGTTTGAAATGCTGGAACCAAGGCGCTCGCACCCGGTAAATTTGTGGATCGGTTGCTGATTATTGATGGACACGCTTACGCTTATCGCGCGTTTCACGCGATTCGCGATTTGCGTTCGCCGGGTGGCCGGCCAACGAATGCCATTTATGGCTTCGTCAAAATGCTGGCAAAAATGCGGGCGGCCATCGGGCCGTCGCATTTGATTGTGGTGTGGGACGGCGGCCTGAGCGCCGAACGCACCGCCCGGTTGCCGGAATACAAGGCGCAGCGTCCGGGAATGCCGGACGATTTGAAGCCGCAGCTTGACGGGATCGTCAGTTATCTGAAAGCGGCGGGCGTCGCCTCGTTTTGCCGCGCTGGCGTGGAAGCGGACGATTACATCGCGTGCCTGGCGCGGCGCGCGTCGGAGGCGGGCATGACCGTGGTCATCGCCAGTTCCGACAAGGATTTTATGCAGTTGGTGTCGGCGCGGGTCGGATTGTTGAACCCGAACGACAAGAGCGGGACGGTTTGGACGGATGGGCAGGTGCGCGCCAAAACCGGCGTGGCACCGTCGCAAATTGTGGATTGGTTGAGTTTGACGGGCGACACCGTGGACAATATTCCGGGTGTGGCCGGCGTCGGGCCGAAAACCGCCGCGGAATTGCTGAATCAATTCGGCTCGGTCGCTGCGCTGTATGGGCGGCTCGGTGAAGTAAAATCGGAAAAATTGCGCGCGGCGGTGCGCGACGCGGCGGACGCGGTGCGGCGCAATTGCGAATTGGTGCGGTTGCGGGACGATTTGCCGTGTGAATTCTCGCCGGGCGCGCTGGTGGAGAAACCGGCGGATGCCGGCCGGCTGCGCGAGTTGTATCAGCGCTGGGGTTTCAAGGGAATGCTCGCGGCGCTGGAGGAGTCGGCGCGCGAACGGCAGGCGGTTTTGATTTAAAAAATGAATTTGGAACGCAAAAGTTTGTTGGCGGTCAAACGCGGAGCGCGGCTGTTTTTTCAGCGGCGGGGCCTGCGTTTTGGCAAAAGAATTTTTGGACAAAACGCCCGGCTGAGGCTAGACTCCCATATACCTTTTTCTTTTATGTTGTGGTCGTTGTTCGCCCGCAGGGCCGCCATTTGCTTTTGCTGGGGATTATTCTTTGGAATTCCCGCCGCCGTTTTTGCCCAGAATTATTACACAACGAACGGAACGGAATACGCCATTGTCGGTTCGTTGCCGGGCGATCAGGTTTTTCCGGACGTGGCGGTGACGCCGAGCGGCGGCTTTGTGGTTTGGCAGGACAACATCACCGATGGCAGCGGCTGGGGCGTGAGCGCCATGCGGTTGGTCGGCGGCACCCTCTCCGGTTCGGGCAGTTCCTTCCGGGTGAATGTCCAGGGAACCAACGATCAGGCAAATGCCCGCGTGGCCTTGCTGCAAAACGGCGGCGCGGTCTTTGTGTGGCAGGGCGGCAAGCCGAGTCAGGAGCAGATCTATGCGCGTTTTCTTTCTCCCACCAACACCTGGCTGACAGGTGACGACGTGCCTGTCAGTGCGCAGTCAATCACCAACGTATTCGTATTGTATGGTTATGCCACCAACACAACCTCGACGGTTATAACGAATCGGATTCATGGGCGTATAACCGGTTATATTACCAACACAACCGCGACGGTCATCACGACGGCCACCACGAACACGACTGTCAGCACCCTGAATTTTCAAATCAACCCAGCCGTGACCACGCTGGCCAATGGCAACGTCGTGATTGTCTGGGGCAGTTATAATCAGGCCGGCCCCAACAGTTTGCTGGATGTCTATGGGCAAATCCTGTCGCCGGCCGGCCAGAAAATCGGCGCTGAATTTTTAATCAATCAATTTATCACTTACAATCAGCGCACCCCCACGGTGGCGGCGCTGGCCAACGGCGGATTCGTCGTTGCCTGGGTGTCCGAGCAGGAACGCGTGGTCGGCGTGCCCAATGCCACCCTGGCGACGCCCAGTCAGATGGCCTATCCCAGCGTGGACATTTACGCGCGGCTTTACGACGCGAATGGCAACCCGCAGAGCGATGAATTTTTGGTCAACACGGATTCCAATCCCTGCGCCAATCCCGCCGTGGCTGCCGGATCGGATGGCGGTTTCGTGGTGGCTTGGGACGCAAAAGACATGACCAGCCGGACCAACAGCCTAGACATTTACGCGCGCTCGTTCACCAGTGCGGGCCCGGGCAGCGGCAGCACGGTTGTCCGCGTGAACACCTATCTTTACGGCGATCAATACGCGCCGCGCATCAGTTCGCTGGGAACGGATTATTTGATCACCTGGACGAGTCTGGCCCAGGACGGCTCCCGCGAGGGTGTTTATGCACAATTTCTGCGCGGGAACGGCTCGGAATTCGGCGGCGAATTCCGGGTCAACACCACCACCATCAGTTCGCAAATGCAACCGGCGGTGGCTTCGGATGGCGTGAGCCAGTTTCTCGTGGTTTGGACCAGTTACACCGGCTTGGCGAACGGTTTTGATTTGTTTGCCCAGCGTTATCAGAATGTCAACGCCGTGTTGCAGCCGATGGCCGCGCCGTTTGTCTGGGCCCCGTTTGGGTTGAGCAACAACGTTTATCAACCGCAGTTGCAAGTCTCCTGGTCCGCGCTGGCGCAGCAAGGCATTCCCGTTTCCAACTACGAAGTTTATGTGGACGGCACAAATTCGCTGATGGCGACTGTGACCAGCAATCAATGGACGATGACGGCGGCGAATGGTTTGACGGCCAACAGCACACACTCATTCCAATTGGATTATGTGACGACGGATGGGCGGCGCTCCCCAATTTCCCCGTCGGCCAGCGGCTCGACCTGGGGCGGATTAAGCTGGGGCGGCATTCCTTACGAGTGGATGGCGGAATTTTACGGCGGATATTACAATGGCACGTATAATACAAATAATTGGCCGTCTCCAAACGTGCCGCCGCCGGGGGCAGCGGCTTCCGCGCCAACCCTCCTGCAAATATTTTCGAGCGGCGGTAATCCGCTGGATTCCAGCACCTGGCTGCAAACGGCGTTGACCAGGACATCGCAGGGTCAATTCTATCTTAGTTGGAACACGCAGCCGGGGCTGACGTATCAAGTGCAAATGACGGCGGATTTTACCTCGTGGAGCGTTGTGTCCAATGGTGCGGCGCGGTTCGCGGCGGGCACCAATGATTGGATGTATGTCGGGGGTGGTGCGGCGGGTTATTACCGCATTGTGCTTTTGCGTCAATGAAATTACGTATGTTGCAATTGTTGAAAAAGGTTTTGTGGATGAGTTTGCTGGCGTTTGGCTGGCAAACGGCCTTTGGTTTTTCATTGCTGGGGCCGGTGGCCAACAGCCCGGAAGACAGCTTTCAAGTAACGGAAATTGGCTACAATCCCATGTCTGGCGTGGGGCCGCCGTTTTTTGGCGATACAATGCTTTCAGGGCCGAAAAACCTCGGGGAGGGATACCGGCTCAATACACCCGTATTGTATTACACTTTCGATCCGAGTTTTGCTTACTTTGGTTCAACGGGCGAGGCTGCCGTGCAGCAGGCGTTTGACATGATGAACAGTCTGACGAACGTGGACAGTTACAGCCCGAATTTGACGGAGTTTCCGTTGAACTCGGAGAGCGTCAATTATTCGGCGGCGACGTGGGGACTGAGGGATTTGAAATCAACGACGTTGTCTTTGCTGTTGGAACAGATGGGTTTGGCCGATTCAGTCCGTTACACTTGGGCACTGATTGATCGTTACAACCCGCCGGGTTCCACTTGTACCCCACCCGGACCGGCTATCGGTTACCAATACGAGGTCATTCAAAGAAATTTTTATTACCTCAATTCTTCGCTCACCAACCTTCAATACTCGGCCTATGTCAACAATGAGCTTTTTTCTTATTTCATTTACGACGATTGCGATGAGCCGGGCGCGTCTCCCGGGACGGCGGATGCGCTGGAAGTTCCCGCGGATCCTTTGAATATGGGCGTGCCGGTTGCTGCCGGACTCAGCGAATATGTTTTGCCGGTCGGTTCCTTTTACACGGGGTTGACGCGGGACGACATGGCCGGATTGCGCTATCTGCTCAGTTCGAACAACATCTTCGCCCCCGGCGCGGGTTATCTGGAACCGTCGGCGGCCGCCAGCGTGGCCGTGAGCGGCGGCGGCGGCGTCAACGGCCAGCCTTTTCAATTGACCACCTCCAGCCTCGCGATTTTGTCGTTCACGGACCCGGTCACGCTGCAGACGCTTTTTCCGGGACTCGTGATTGACAGCGTGGCAACCAATCAGGTGAACGGGCAGACCAATTATGTTTATACTTTTGGGAATCTGGTGACGTATTCCTCCTCGAGCAACACGCTGGTGCAGATTCAAGTTCAAACCACCACGATTGCGCCGGCCATTGGCGCACCCTATGGCGGGCTGACCACCAACATCACCGCCAAAACCACCACGGCGGTCGAGTCGAATCTCCTTTCGGGTGATTTTTACATCATTCCGACCAACTCGTGCGGGTTAACCGTGCTGGGCGTGGTGGCCACCAACACGACAACGGTCACAAACTTTTTGGGGACGGTCACCAATAGGCCGGCCTCGACCACAACCATCATCACTTCGACAAATTGGATCATCACTTGGACGAATCACGTCTTGTTGGTGACGCTGTGCACGAATGCGCCGGGCACAACCAGCAGCAATGTCGTGGTGGGTGATTTTCAAGGCATTGAAAGAGTCCAGTTCGTGCGGGTGTCGGATGGCAATTATGATTATCTAACCGGCCAGTTCTATAATCCCCTTACCAATAAATACTCGATGGTTTTGATGCGGAATGGCAAGGCCAGCACGGTGATGTTTCAACGCGTGGTGACGCGGCCGGATATTCTCTTTATGGGGCAGAATTTGTCCGTCGGTGGCAATGACGCCATGTTCTTTTTTAACGCGCTTACTCGAACCATACCTAATTTCATTAACAGCCGCGCGGCGGCCAACCTGTCAGGACCGGGAATCATTGACCCCACCAGTTCCACAATCAAAATCACGTACAACACGGTTGGCCCGGTTTATGTAAATTTCCCATCTCCCACCGTTCTGAATGGACCGGCGGCAGCCGGCCGATCCATGATTTGGGGGTCCTTCGATGGCTCAACCAATGCGCCGGTGGTTTATCCCAATGGCACCAGCATCGCCAATCTGGCCGCCGAGGCGCTGATCCAAATTTCTCCCACCACCTTGCCGGACGCGACCAATGGCGTCAGTTACAACGTCGTGTTGTCGGCGGCCGGTGGCACGGCGCCCTATGCTTGGAGCCTGGCATCCGGGTCGTCTGCTTTGCCCGCCAATTTAACTTTATCATCGGGCGGCGTGATTTCCGGCATGCCGAACCAAAGCGGGACGTTTGACTTTATCATTCAAATGACTGATTCCAGCGTGCCCACTCCAGACTCGGTGCAGATGAATTATTCGATCACGATTCACTAGGAGCAACTGTCAAATGAAGCCAAATTCTTCCAAATCGTCCGGGCGTCTGCGGGGACGGTCCTGGGCGTTTCTGCTGGGCTTGGTTCTGTCCGTCTTTGCCGCCAAAGCCACGGATTCCTTGTATAGCAACAGCGGTACGATTAGCGGAACACCGCCAAACGTGGACGCGACAAACTTTTATAATTCCGGCACTTGGAATATTTTCACTGCTCCCTTGCCTTATCAAACCGCCAATACGCTTAACTACACCAATGTCGGCACGATGACCGGCTCGGTGGGTTGGGAATTTGATTTTGGATCTTCAACCATAGCGCATTCATTCTATGGCGGCCCTTATTTGTCGGCCATTTTCTTTAATGGCAGCCGCGGCACGATTCAGGCGAATGATGGTGATATTGCCAATCCGCCCAATAGCCTGAATTCGTCTCTGGTGAGTTACTTGTTGATAGGCGCCACGAATATCGTCAATAACGGCACGCTCATTGCCGGCGCCCATGGCGAGATTGTGTTGAACGGCGCAAACGCGACGCTTTCTCGCAGCATTCTGGAAACCACGCCCATTCGAGGACAAGGCAGCCCCAATGGCACCACGAATTATACCCCGGATGTGCAGGTCTATAGTCTGTTTTGGGGGACTAATAACATGGGCTTGAACAGCTCGACTCTGTGGAATGGCACAAATGTATTCATGAGCGGTCCGTTTTCATTCATGGTGAATGGCAATTATTTCGATTTTCCCAGCTCTTCCAGCCTGTATGGGACTGTGTATAATGAGAACGACGCATGTGGATCGGCAAAAATCACGGCTCAGATTGTTCCGTTTACTCCCGCCGTGGGTTCCGATTCAACGAACATTGTGGTAACTGTCACGAATATCGTTTTTACGAACAAAAGTTCTGGGCCGGTTGGTAATCCAGGTTTGGCGATTTTGCCCGTCCAAATAATCAGGCAGGCGGTTTTTCTTAACATCAATACGAATTCCGGCATAACCGGACAGGTGAGGTTTTCCCCCAGCCCCAGTCCGACCAACTACGCCCAGACGGTCGCGGTGCGTTTGTCAGCGACTTCGACCAATGTGATAACGCTATTACCGCAAACCACCTCGATTTATCTCGTGGATACGTTGGTATCCCAAACCAACTATGGGCTGAACGTGAGCACGGAAATTGTTGATCCGTATTATGTTTGCTCCGGGCCGGTGTACCGTCCGGCTAATTATAATGTGGAACGGACAGACTTGGGCAACTATTTTGCCAACGGTTCTCCCGGCAGCGGATTGCCGGCCAACAACTTTTTTTATAGCCTCATCGGTTCTCCCGGCGTTGGATTTCCGCAAGCCGGCGTTTTTTATAACCTAAATCTCATCAGCACCGTTGTGCCGGCTAATTATGCCGACTACGCCGCTTACATAGACAATCTGTCTTCAGATCAGCAATTGTTCAGCGCGGTGACGAATTTGGGAGGGCGAATCATCATCAATGCCAACAATCTGGACCTCACCAGAGCGGACCTGGTTGCCGGGGGTTATATCAAGATTCAGGCGAGTAATCTTGTTAGCAGCGCCAACGCTATTGTGAGCTGCCAGTACTTGAGCTATAACCTTGGCTCGACGAACGGCAATTTGAATTTTACCAATTTGGCCAGCCAATCCATCCCCCAGTTGCAGGGAAATGTTGTCGCCTGGAGCGCCGAGTGGACCAACTTTGCGACCCAGGTCATTTCCAACTATGTTTATGATACCGTCGCCAGCAATTATGATATCCCCGGCTATGTTACGAATACCACCGAAATAGACTTTTATGTCTTGGTTGTGGATGCGAGTTCGCTCTCGGACCAGGTGCCGGTGACGGTTCAGGATTTGATCCTGCACAGCACCAACATCGTCGTCAGCGATGACATGACGGTTGCGAACTCGTTTCTGCTCGATGGGATAAATTTCACGCTGCTGGGGGAAATAGACCTTTCCGGCGTGGTCCAGAATTGGACCAGTGCCAACGCGCCGAACCTTCTCTATTTCACCAATAACGGTTATCTGTCCATTCCGAACAACGCGGATTTTGGAGGCGACACCGCAGTGCCTTATGTGGAATTTGTCAACAGCGGATATATTGATGCTGGCGATCAAACGATTGACAGCCTCGACCTTCAGATTGTTAACGGGATTAACGATACATCGGTGGGTGATTTCTCCGCCACCGCCGGGTCAATCGAAATAACGGGACCCACCTTTGCCTCTTATTCCATTTATAGTAATTCAATCTATTCAGCGAACGATATTCAGCTCTCCGCCAACACGCTGCTGATTAACTCCGCGGCTCTCTATGCCAACGGCGCGCTGGATTTCACCGTGACGACGAACCTGTCCGACAACGGCACGGCATGCTCCTTCACTTGTTACAACGGATTCAATTTGTGGATCAAGCCGCAGACCGGGGATTTGCGCGGCTCCACCATCACCAGCATCGCGTCCGTGGACAAGGAAGAAATTGCCCATGCCTGGGCCGGGAACGACTACGGGCCAAGCTGGGCCGGTATCTCCAACAATGTGCCGATTGGCACGCTGGTGCTCTCCGCCCAAAATCCTCATACTAATATTTTTCTGTTGGAGCCGCTCTTCCATTTCTACGGCACCGGGGTGAGCAGCAATGCCATGTATGTCAACACGCTCGACCTGTCTGGGCTTACCACAAATGCCACGGACGTCGCGAACATGATTCAAATTGATCCCGGCATGAAAATTTATTTTTCCGTAGCCATTCTGGGCTTTACCCCGCCGGCCAATCAGACGCCTGTGCAATTCCTGCAGGGACAGTTCCCGGGGCAGTTCTATGCTGTCCCGCCTGGCACCAACGCGCCGGTTTCCATCACGGTTGATGCGCAGGCAAGCCGGAACCCAATCAGCCCTTTGATTTACGGCGTGGCGTTTGCATCATCGAATCAACTGGCGGATTTGAATTTCACCATGAATCGTTCCGGGGGCAACGCCGAGACGCGCTACAACTGGCAGCTTAACGCGCATAATCACGCGGCCGACTGGTATTTCGAAAGCATTGATGATGGGAACGCCACCCCCGGCGCGACGGCGGACGATTTTGTCGCCAACAGCAAGAATGGCGGGGCCCAGCCGATGATTACTATTCCCATGATCGGCTGGATGCCCAAGCTTGGTGCTGGTCGCAGCAAACTCTGGAGTTATTCCATTGCCAAATACGGCCTGCAAACCGACAGCGACATCCACAACGCGCCATACAATAATCCGGATGCTGGCAATGGTATCAGCGTCACCAACAACACCCCTATTACCTGGAACAATCCCACCGACGCCAATTTTTCAACCAACTCTGTTTTTCAACAAGGCTACGTGCAACACCTGATAAGTCAGTGGGGATTGTCCACCAATGGCGGCGTACGTTATTACCTCATGGATAACGAAGAAAGCATCTGGTTTTCAACGCATCAGGATGTCCATCCGGTGGGGCCGGCGATGGCGGAAATCCGGACTGATATGCTCACCTACGCCGGCATGGTAAAATCCAACGATCCCAATGCGCTGATTTGCGGGCCGGAGGAATGGGGCTGGGGTGGCTATCTTTACAGTGGTTTCGACCAGCAATGGTCCGGCAAACACGATGATTACAATACAGCGGATTATCCCGACCGGAAAGCCAACGGCGGCTGGGATTATATTCCGTGGTTGCTTAATCAGTTCTATCAATACTCCACCACCAACAGCAACAAGCGATTGCTGGATTACGTAACCGTTCACTGTTATCCGCAGGAAGGCAGCGTCAGCGAAAACGCGGTGGACTCAGCGACGGAGTTGTTGCGGAACCAATCAACCCGCGTGTTCTGGGACACCAATTATACGGATCCCAGTTGGATCAACGCTAAAATCGCGCTCATCCCCCGCCTGAAAATTTGGGTGGCGACCAATTATCCCGGCACCAAGATCGGCATCACTGAATATAACTGGGGAGCCGAACCCTACATCAACGGCGCTACCGCCCAGGCCGATATTCTTGGTATTTTTGGAAGTCAAGGCCTTGACTTGGCGACGCGCTGGGAGACACCCGCCACGGACACGCCTACCTATCTGGCCATGAAGATGTACCGCAATTATGATGGCAACAAATCCACCTTCGGTGACACGAGCATTCCTATGGTCGTGCCCAACCCCGACGACCTGTCCATCTTTGGCGCCGTGCGAACCAGTGACGGGGCGATGACGTTCATGGTCATCAACAAGGACCTCCACGAGTCAACGCCGATCATGCTGAACATCACCAACTTCAATGCCTTTGGAACAGTCCAACGTTGGCAACTAACCTCCTCCAACGTCATTAGCCAGCTTGCGAACATCATATTCACAAATGGAGTTCTCAGCGATATTGTTCCGGTTCAGAGCATCACTCTTTATGTTTTGCCTGCCGCGGGCCCTTTCAGTTTGCAACCCCCCACCAAAAACTCAGCCGGTCAAATGGCGTTTTCGCTCGCTGGCCTGGCGGGACAAACTTATATTCTTCAATCTTCCACGGACCTCGTTCACTGGGTGGGCTTCAGCACCAACACGCTTTCCAGCAATTCCTTCCCCTATCTGGTCGCCACGACCAACGCGGCAAAAATGTTTTACCGTGGTCTTATCAAGTCCCCGTAACGTTTCGGGCCATCCGTTTTTTTAACAATGGGCAGCGGGAGTCCGACACAACCCGCGCCGGGCCTTCGTGTCTCCCGCCGGTGGAAGGGCGATGGTTGCCAAAACCATCGCGTTGCGCGTTCACCGTTCAAATAACCAGCGTCCCGGCACGGCTTCAGCCGGTTTTCGCAACGCGAGGAGGCCGTGTAACCTGCCCGCCTTGACGATAAATTCTCGTCGCGCAAAAAAAATCCAGCCTTATCATCGTGGTGATGAAGCTATTGGGCCTGACCGGCGGCATTGGCATGGGCAAATCCACCGCTGCCGAATTCCTCCGCAGCCGCGGTGCGCAGGTGGTGGACACCGACGAACTGGCGCGCCAACTCGTTCAACCCGGCCAGCCCGCGTTGAACGAAATCCAGGCCGCCTTCGGGAAAAAGATCGTGGCCCCCGGCGGCCGGCTCCGCCGCGATGAACTGGCGCGCATCGTTTTCTCTGACGCCCCGGCGCGCGAAAAACTCGAAGCCATCCTTCACCCGCGCATCCGCGAACGCTGGCTCGCCCAAATCGAAACGTGGCGCAAGGAAAACCGCGCGCTCGCCGTCGTGATGATTCCACTGCTTTTCGAGACCCGGGCCGAATCCCATTTTGACAAAATCATTTGCGTCGCCTGTTCCGCCGCCACCCAGCGTGAACGGTTGCTCGCGCGGGGCTGGACGCCGGAGCAAATCCAGCAGCGCCTGGCCGCGCAATGGCCGGTGGAACAAAAAATTTCCCGCGCCGACTTCGTTGTCTGGACCGAGGGCGCGCTGGACGCGCACGCGCAGCAGCTCGAACGGATTTTCGTAAAGCTTTGATGGTAGGACAGGCGTCCCGCCGGTCTCAAAACTGTAGCAGCGGACGTAACTCCGCTCTAATCTCATACGAAATTCCAAGAATAGTGAGCCGACTCACGTCGGCTGCTACGATGAGAGGATGTATTTAGACAGTCTCAGCAGCGCGGCCCTACCATCTGGAATATGTGCCGATTATTATCGGGAAATGGTATTACATGCTGAAACTGGTATCAGCCCCGCATGGCGGGACTGCATTCTGGAACAAGCTGAATGCTTGGGCTTCGAGCTTCAACTTCCCGGCAAGACCCTGGTAACGGCTTCGCGCAGGTCTGCCATAAAAAATGGTTTGCTGAGCATGAAATCCACGCCCGTCAGCGGATTGCCGTAAGACTTCAACATTTCGGCATAGGCTGAAATCATTATGATTGGCTGATGGGGCAGGCGCTGCTTGATGACGGCGGCCAGTTCGTCACCTTTCATTCCCGGCATGGAATAATCCGTGATGATCAAGTCAAACTTGTCCTGCTCAAGCAAGGATAAAGCTTCTTTGCTGCCACTGGCAGTCTGGACTTCGTGCCCGTCAAACTTGAGCATCATCTTGATGGCATCGCCGACGGCGGGTTCGTCGTCCACCACCAAAATCCGCCACACTTGATTTCCCGGGGTTGGCATCTGATCCTTGTATAATAAACAAATTTATACCCATTTCCCTGGAACACAAATATTAATTATGAACAAAACAGCCTGGCTTGCAATTCAGGGCCGTTTCCCCCTCATCATGTCCCTCGCCCCGCCCGAGCGGGGAGAGGGTGGTCACGCAACGCGGGACCGGGTGAGGGGTTCCACAAAATCAACCAAACGAATGGATTCTAGGGCAGTTCCAACTTTGATGTAGCGCAGACATTCTTGTCTGCGGGTTTGCGGGACATTCTTGTCCCGTGTTTCATCCTCACGAAAGAGGCGACTGGAAAGTCGCCTGAATCCCGCAATGCGGGACTGGAAAGCCTGCGCTACGTAATAACTGGAAATGCTCTAGTCGCGCTCTGACATTTGGTAGGGCGGTGCCGGCTCGCGACACCGACTTTGTCGCGTGCTCGCGGAAACGGAGTTTATCGGAGCTGCCGCGCCGCCTTCCCTCAACCCAAAGTCGCGTGGCCGCGCAAGCGGCTTTACGCGAATCAACCTTCAACCCTCAACTAATTATTTGCCGCCGCCACATTTCCGGCGCACACTCGCTTCCACCATGCCGAGCCGGGAAAAACTCGCTGAATTTGCCACGCTGCCATGACCGCCGCTGAATTCAAAAAGAAATGGTCGCGCAATCAGAGCAAGGAATCTGCCGCTTACCAGGAGCATTTCAACGACCTTTGCCGGCTGCTCGGACAGCCGACACCCAATGAAGCCGATCCTTCCGGCAGTGATTTTTTCTGTTTTCAAAAGCGCGTGGTCAAAGACGCCGAACTTTTTGAGTTGCACGAAACACCCGACGCCAGCGAGCCGGCGGAACGCGGCTTTGCCGACGTGTGGAAAAAGGGCTGCTTCGCTTGGGAATACAAAGGCAAAAAGAAAAATCTCGACGAGGCTTACAAACAACTGCTCCGTTACCGCGAATCGCTGCTCAATCCGCCGTTGCTCGTGGTCTGCGATTTCGACCGCTACATCGTCAAAACGAATTTCAACGGCACGGTTCAAGAAGTTCACGAATTCACCAACGACCAGATTGACCGCCCGGAAAATCTGCGGATTCTCCGCGCGCTTTTCACCGATCCTGAATTTCTCAAACCGCAGCGCACCACCGCCCAGGTCACCAAGACGCTCGCCGAGAAGTTCGCCCAGGTCGCCGTCTCGCTCCAGAAACGCGAAAGCGCCGAATATGCCGACGCCCGCACCCGCGAAGAATTTCGCGTCGAGCAAAAGAAGAATCTCCGCATCGCCCGCTTCCTCAATCGCCTCGTCTTTTGTTTCTTTGCTGAAGACACCGGCCTGCTGCCGAAAAACCTGTTCTCCGAAATCGCCAAAATCGGCTTGGAAAACAAAGACCGTTTCATCGAAACCCTGCAACGGCTCTTCCGCGTCATGGCCAAAGGCGGAAATTTCGGCAAAGACAAAATCCGCTATTTCAACGGCCATCTGTTCGAGGATTCCACCGTCTTCGATCTCAGCGACGACGAGCGCCGCCTTCTCGCCGAGGCGTCCGAGGCGGACTGGCAATTCGTCGAGCCGAGCATCATGGGCACGCTCTTCGCCCGCGGTCTCGACCCCGACCAGCGCGCCGCCTTGGGCGCGCAATACACCAGCCGCGAAGACATCGTCACCATCGTCGAGCCGGTCCTCATGGCGCCGCTCCGGCGCGAATGGGCCGCGCTCAAGGCCAGCCTGTTGCCGGCGCTCAAGCACGGCAAAGCCACGCCCGCAGATCGCGCCTGCATAGCGGCCTTCCTCAAAAAGCTCCGCCAGATCATCGTTCTCGACCCGGCCTGCGGCAGCGGTAACTTCCTTTACGTCTCGCTGCAACTCCTGCTCGGCTTGGAAAAGGAAGTCATCACGTTCGCCGAGCAACTTGGCTTTTCGTTCCAGCCGGAAGTGAGCGTGCAACAATTGAAGGCCATTGAAATCAATCCCTACGCCTACGAGTTGGCGCAAGTGTCCGTGCAGATTGGCTACCTGCAATGGCTGCGCGACAATGGTTTCCCGCTCGATCGCTCGCCCGTGCTCCAAAACCTCGACGGGTTCCAAAACGAAGACGCCTTGCTTGTGCCACACTTCCACAGCAAGGCCAAGACGCTCAAGGAAGCGCAGGCGGGCGAACACCAGGGTGACGATGCTTTGAAATTTTACACCGAACGCGACTGGCCAAAGTGCGACGTGATCGTGAGCAATCCGCCGTTTCTCGGCGACAAGCTTATGCGCGGCGAGCTTGGCGACGGCTACGTTGAAGAACTCCGCCGCATCTACGGCAACCGAATTCCCGGCCAGTCAGACCTTTGCTGTTACTGGTTTGAAAAAGCGCGGCAACAAATTAAAAATGGCAAAACCAAGCGCGCGGGCTTGCTGGCGACGCAAGGGATTCGCGGCGGAGCAAACCGCGAAGTTTTGAAGCGCATTAAAGACACTGGCGACATTTTCTTTGCCGAGAGTGACCGCGACTGGATTCTTGCCGGGGCGAATGTTCACGTTAGCATGGTCGGTTTTGATGACGGGACGGAGAATCATCGCTTACTGGACCAAAAAAACATTGCTTCAATTTCAGCGACGCTTGGTAGCATCAGCGATTTGACCCAAGCCGAGCCGTTAACGAGCAATGCCGAAATTAGCTTTATCGGAACATCAATGCATGGGCCTTTTGATTTCGACGAAGTGCGAGCAAAGGCATTTCTTGAAGCCGCAGGAAATCCGAATGGAAAACCCAACTCCGATGTTGTAAGGCCGATTTTGAACGCCCTTGAAATCACAAAGCGAGTCGAAAAACGATGGGTTGTAACCTTTGAGCCTGAAAGCCGATGGCAAGATGCCGCACCTTACCAAGCCCCCGCCGAGTTTGTCCGTGAGCAGGTCAAACCGATTCGAGACGCAAACCATCGAAAAGCCTATCGTGACCGATGGTGGATTCACGGTGAAGCCCGGCCAGCGATGCAGGTTGCAATAAAGAATTTGCCGCGCTTCCTGGCTACGCCTCGTGTTAGTAAACATCGTGTTGTGGTTTGGGTATCACCGGAAGTCTTACCTTCCGACGCAACGGTTGTGTTTGCGCGTTCAGACGATTACTTCTTTGGAGTAATTCAAAGCCGATTACATAGCGTTTGGGCCTTATATCAAGGCACGCGACTTGAAACGCGCCCGCGTTACACGCCGACAACTTGCTTTGAAACTTTCCCCTTTCCGCGCCCGACGCCCGCGCAGGAAGCCGCGATTGCCGCCGCCGCGAAGGAGTTGAACGAGTTGCGCGAACGCTGGCTCAATCCGCCCGAATGGACGCGCACAGAATATCTGGAGTTTCCCGCCAGCGTGGACGGCCCGTGGTCGCGTTATGTGGACTGCGGCGGCAATCCCGCAAACGCGGGAGCGACGCCGCTTTCTCCCATACCCGCCCGCCAAAGCGCCGTCGCCGCTGACGCTCTGCCGGCGCAGTCCAAAATCGGCCTCGCCCGTTATCCCCGGCTCGTGCCCAAAGACGCCGAATGCGCCGCCAAACTCAAAGACCGCACGCTCACGAAACTTTACAACGAACGCCCCGCCTGGCTCGATCTCGCCCACAAGAAACTGGACGCTGCCGTCGCCGCCGCCTACGGCTTCCCCGCCGATTTGACCGACGAAGCTATTCTGGAAAAGCTGCTCGCCCTGAATCTCGCCCGCGCCGCCGAAGAAGCCAAAGCCGCGAAACAGAAAAAGCCCAAAACCCAGCGGGAAAAGCAGGCGGATGAACTTGTTTAATTCCGCCCAAAACTTTCATTTAACCCGCGCTTAATCCGTCACCAAAATGAATGACATGAAAACCCAATACCTTTGCCCCAAATGCGGCGGTGTGAACACTGACCCGGAAGTCTTGGAGGGATTGGTCCGCTGCATCAATTGCAACGAATGGTTCAAACCGCCCGGTCCGGCATCGGTGCCGGGATTATCCGCTGGAACTGCCGTGCGCTTCTCAATTGTTGCCGATACCAAGAAAAATAAGCAAACCTTTTCTATGAGAAATTGGACATATTCATTTCGCCATCGGAAAGACCGCCTTAAGTTTTACACGGCAATAATGATATTAACAACTACGATTCTGGTATTTGCGACATTTTTCGGGGTGTTAATTCAAGAGAAAGTTCAGATTTCAGATAACATTTCAAAGCAACAGACTAACCCTACTGCCGTGCCATCGAATGCCGGGAATAGCCTTGAACCCATAGCAATATTGAACGCGGGAAATAACGCCTCAACAAATATACTGTTGCTCTTAACCCCGTCTGTTATTTCCGTTACCAATTCAAATTAAGGCACTGCCAGAAAAACGGAAAGATTGACAACTCTTTCCGTATCTTGAATAGATACTCGCGCATCCAGCTTTGCACAGTGAAAGAATTTATGCATTTCATAGGCATCGAATGCCCGTCCACTGGTGCCGCCACGGACGAGACGTTCAAGAAAGCGCCGGAATCAAAGAAAAAACACGGCGAGCAAAAAGCGTTGGAGTTGTGAAAAATGAGACGGCGCGGACCCAGGTTGCCGTGGAAACGCGGTCCGGCGGCGGTTTCCTCTCCCTCTCCCCGCTTGGGCGGGGCGAGGATTTTTTTTGCCTTTTCGGTTGGCCAATGCTAAATTAGCTGGTATAATTCAACAATATGGCAATCGCGTGAAAGAAAGAGTTCCGGCTTGGACGTCGAGCCAGAGGTCGTTTCCCGCGAAGATCAAAACAGGAAGATAAACACGAAAAAAACTCATTTCAACTCATTGGCTGTCGGCTTGTGCGCTGTAGGTTTATTCACTGGCATGTTGAGTGTGGCGCAGGCGGACACCATTGCTTTCTCTCCCACTGATCTGTCGTCAATATCAGGTGAGCCGGCGGGCAACGATGGGCTCTTCTTCACGCCGACCACCACAATCTCGGTCACAGCGCTCGGCTACGTTGATCCCGCATCCAGCGCAGGGAATGCCGTCGGTTTGTACGACGTCTCGACCTCAACTCTGCTCGCGAGCGCAACGATCACAAGCTCCTCGACCGCATCCGCCTTTTTCCTTTACGAACCAATTACACCGGTTACGTTGACGGCAGGGGATGAGTATGTGGTAGCCGGCCTCTTCACGCCCGACACGGGCGACATAGGCTATAATGTTGGTACATCAACGGCATACAATATGGGTGCCGCCCCCGACATTACTTTTGATGGCTACAAATACAACGACAACAGCACCCTCGAATTACCCACCACTTCATATTCACCCCCAATCGTTGGCCCCAATTTTCAGTATGACGTTGTCCCCGCCCCCGAACCCACGACGATGACGATTATTATCGCGGGCGCGTTGCTGCTGCTGCCGTTTAAGGCTGGCGCCCTGCGGATGCTGCGCCAGAACCGCACAGCATAAAAGTTGATCAAGTCGGCCTTTCCGGGCAAGGTGAGCGGCTAATGCTGTTACAGCGAGAAACGATTGAAAAGGGGTGCCGACGTGAGCCGGCTCATTCTTCTCCGTTCGCGAGGGATTGAGCGTCCGTCCACCGTCGCCGCCACGGACGAGACCTTCAAGAAAGCGCCGGAATCCAAGAAAAAGCACGGCGAGCAATCAGCGCTGGGATTCTGAGCCGATGGGGCGCACCCGGACACTGCGACGGAACGCCGCATTCATGCGGCAGCGGGCCCGCGTGTTTGAATGCCCTGCCGGATAAATCCGGCGTTCCTTACGAAATGATGCAACTTTGTTTGTCGCAGTGTCCAGGCGTGCCCCGCCCAGCCAGGATGATTTATGAATTTCGTGCCTTGGCGAAAAAAACCTGCTAATCTTTTGTCGTTATGTTGCTGACCAAAGATGAACTGCACAGCCTGGTTGAACTGATGCACCAGTCGCCGCACATGCTGCTTGGCATGCAGCCGTTGGGCGGCGGTTCGGGTCTGGTGGTTCGCGCGTTCCTGCCCGATGCCGCCAAGGTCGAAGTCCAGCCGGTTCACGAAAAAGACAAACCTCGGTTCGCGCTCAAGCGCATCCACGAAGCCGGGCTTTTTGAAGGCGTTACGAAATCAGCCAGCCGCGTTTATGCCTACGACCTGGTGGTCACCAATCACCAGGGCCAGACCCGCCGCACCCGTGACGCGTATTCATTTTTGCCGACGCTGGGCGAGTCGGATTTGTTTTTGTTCGGCAAGGGCGATGAACGCCGCATTTACGAAAAACTCGGCGCGCAATTGCGCGTGATTGACGGTGTGCCCGGCACCAGCTTCGCCGTCTGGGCGCCGAACGCGCAGCGCATCAGCGTCGTCGGCGATTTCAACCAGTGGGACGGACGGTTTCATCCCCTGCGATTGCTCGGCGCGTCCGGCGTCTGGGAAATTTTTATTCCGGGCGTCGGCGTCGGCGCGCATTACAAATTTGAAATTCGCGACGCGCACGGCCGCATCTCGCTCAAGACCGATCCCTGCGGATTTTTCTTTGAGGTGCCGCCGAAAAATGCCGCCATCGTCTGGGACACGCGCAAATTCAAGTGGAACGACGGGGCCTGGTTGAAGCGGCGCCGCGAACGCGATGCGCTGCGCTCGCCGATGAGCGCTTATGAGGTCCACGCCGGTTCCTGGCGGAAAAAAACGGCGAACGAATCGTGGAGCTACCGCGAGCTGGCCGAACCGCTCGTGCTTTACGTCAAGCGCATGGGCTTCACGCACGTCGAATTCCTGCCGGTGGCCGAGCACGCGTTTTATCCGTCGTGGGGTTATCAAATCACCGGTTTCTACGCGCCCACGAGCCGTTACGGCACGCCGGATGATTTTCAATTTCTCGTCAACGCGCTGCACGAGGCGGGCATCGGTGTGATTGTGGACTGGGTGCCCGCGCATTTTCCGCGCGATGAATGGGCGCTGGCAAAATTCGACGGCACCGCCCTTTACGAGCACGAAGACCCGCGCAAGGGCGCGCATCAGGACTGGGGCACGCTGATTTTCAATTTTGGCCGGCACGAGGTTTCCAATTTCCTCGCCGCCAACGCGCTGTTCTGGCTCGACCGCTTTCACATTGACGGTCTGCGCGTGGATGCCGTGGCCTCGATGATTTACCTCGATTACTCGCGCAAGGCGGGCGAATGGATTCCGAACCAGTACGGCGGGCGGGAAAATCTGGAGGCCATCGAATTTCTCAGAAAATTCAATCACCTCGCGCATACGGAATTTCCCGGCATCGTCACCATTGCCGAGGAATCCACCGCCTGGCCGCAGGTGACGCGGCCGCCGCATCTCGGCGGGCTGGGCTTTTCGTTCAAGTGGAACATGGGCTGGATGCACGACACGCTCGACTACTTCCAGCGCGATTCCATTTACCGGAAATACCACCAGAACGACCTCACGTTCGCGACGCTCTATCAACACAGTGAAAATTTCATCCTGCCGCTGTCGCACGACGAGGTCGTTCACGGCAAGGCGTCTTTGCTGGGCCGGATGCCCGGCGACGACTGGCAAAAATTTGCAAATCTTCGGACGCTGCTCGCGTATCAATGGCTGTTCCCCGGCAAGAAACTGTTGTTTATGGGCGGCGAAATCGGCCAGCGCGCCGAGTGGAACGAAAACGGCCAGCTTGACTGGTGGCTGCTCGATGCCGGAGCGTTCCATCGCGGCCTGCAAAAATTCGTCGAGGATTTGAACAAACTTTACGCCGCCACGCCCGCGCTCTGGCAAGGCGATTACGATCAGGGCGGTTTTAACTGGATTGACTGCGCCGATCGTGAGAACAGCATACTCTCCTTTGTCCGCCAGACCACCGACGGTGCGAACCAGCTTGCCGTCATCCTGAATCTCACGCCGGTGCCGCGCCAAAAATATCGCGTCGGCCTCCCGCGCGCGGGCAAATGGCGCGAAGTATTGAACAGCGACGCCGGCATCTACGCCGGCAGCAACCAGGGCAATCTCGGCGGCGTCACCGCCGAAAACGTTCCCTGCCACAACCAGCAACATTCCGCCGAATTTTGTCTGCCGCCCCTAAGCGCCATCGTGTTCCAGCCGGAATAACCGGCATCCTGGGAGCGCTGGCGTCCCGCCGGCTCACCGCGCGCGACAGACAGTTCCACATGCCGCCGAGACGGCGGCGCTCCCAGAGACTGCTGATTTAATCGAGCTGCCGGCTTGTCGCCTGTCACAAAATAATCCTTCGGCGTCAACATCAGTGTTTATCCGCGTTCATCCGTGGTTTATTCTTCCGCCGTGAAACTGATTTCCTGGAACGTCAATGGCCTGCGCGCCGTGCTGAAGAAAAATTTTCTTGATTATCTCGACGTTGAGAAACCCGACGTGCTTTGCCTTCAGGAAACCAAATGCAGCCCCGACGACATCGAGCAGCTCTGGCCGGCAACCTACACGACGTTCTGGAACTCCGCGCAGAAAAAAGGTTATTCCGGCACCGCCATTTTCACCAGGATGCGCCCGTTGAAGGTCACGCCGCACATCGGCATGGACGAGCACGACCAGGAAGGCCGCGTACTCACCGCCGAGTTCGCCGGCTTTTTTCTCGTCAATGTTTACGTGCCCAACTCCAAACGCGAACTCACACGGCTCGCCTACCGCCAGCAATGGGATCACGATTTTCTTCGTTACCTCAAAAAGCTGGAGCAGAAAAAGCCCGTGATTTTCTGCGGCGACCTCAACGTGGCGCACACGGAAATTGACCTCGCGAACCCCAAGGCCAACGTCCACAACCACGGCTTCACACCCGAGGAACGCGCCGGATTCAGCGCTTTCGTGCGGGCCGGGTTTCTCGACACCTTCCGCGAATTTGAGAAGGGCGGGGGACATTACACCTGGTGGAGCCAGATGTCCGGCGCGCGTTCCCGGAACGTTGGCTGGCGCATTGACTACTTCCTGGTTTCAAAATCCCTGCGTCCGCGTCTCAAACGCGCCTTCATCCAGCCGGACGTGTTGGGCAGCGATCATTGCCCGGTCGGCATCGAGCTTGAGTAGCCGGGGCGCAGCCGGGCACGACCAACGGAACGCCGGATTCATCCGGCAGCCCCATACGCGGTTCGCCCGCCTGCCGGATGAATCCGGCGTTCCACTGTCGGGGCGACCTCGTGTTCTTGGTGGTGGTGCCTGGGGCGTGTTGCCCAAATGGAACGGAGCGCGGGTGTCCCACCCGCAGCAGCCAGGATTGCCAAATGGCGCACGAAATTCCACGGGGTTTGGGGTTGTCGAACGTGCTGCGGCTGAGACAGCCGCGCTCCGCCGTCTCCAAAATGATTTGGGCAACACGCCCCTTGGATGTCCCTTGGATGTGTCCCCAGCAGCCGGGAACGCCGGAAATTACCTTGTAATATTTTCATAATGGACTTAGATTCAATTTCAAGGCTTCACCGCTTCACCGTTGATATGAAAATACTCCTTATCAGCCCGCGGACGCCCGACACGTTTTGGAGTTTTAAACATGCCGTGCGTTTCGTTTCCCGGAAGGCGTCCATGCCGCCGCTGGGATTGCTGACGGTGGCCGCGATGCTGCCGCCGGAGTGGCAGCTCAAGCTGGTGGACCTGAACGTGGAGCGGCTCAAGGATGAAGACCTGCGTTGGGCGGATTACGTGTTGCTGGGCGCCATGATCGTGCAAAAGGATTCGGTGCATGAAATCGTGGCGCGGTGCGCGGCCTTGGAGAAAACCGTCATTGCGGGCGGGCCGTTGTTCACCACCGGGCATGAAGCGTTCCCGGAGATTCAGCACTTCGTTCTGGGTGAGGCCGAGGAAGTGATGCCACAAGTCGTGGCCGACCTGCGGAGCGGCCGGTTGCAACCCGTTTATCGCTGTACGAACCGGCCGGAAATCACCCAAACACCGGTGCCGCGCTGGGACCTCATCAAATTCCGATATTACGTGACGATGGCCGTGCAGTTCTCGCGCGGCTGTCCGTTCGATTGCGAATTTTGCGACATCATCGTGATGAACGGACGCGTGCCCCGCACGAAAACGCCGGCGCAATTGATTGCCGAACTGGACGCGCTGGCCCGGCGCGGATGGAAGGACATGGTGTTCATCGTGGACGACAATTTCATTGGCAACAAACAACGGACCAAGACACTGCTGCATGCGCTGATCAAGTGGCGGCGGCGCACGCGAACCCGCATGGGATTTTTCACCGAGGCGTCCATGAATCTCGCCGATGACCCGGAATTGTGCGCGCTGATGGTCGAGGCCGGGTTCAAGAAAGTCTTCGTCGGCATCGAAACGCCCTCGGTCGAGGCGCTGGAAGAGTGTCACAAGCTCCAGAACCGGAACCGCGATCTGGTGGCCTCGGTGCAAACGTTGCAGCGCGCCGGGCTGGAAGTCATGGGCGGATTCATCGTGGGTTTCGACAGCGACAAGAGCGACATCTTCAAGCGGCAGTTTGAATTCATCCAGCGCTCCGGTGTGGCGACGGCGATGGTGGGATTGCTGAACGCGCTGCCGCAGACGCGATTGTGGCAGCGGTTGAAACGCGAGGGGCGGCTGGAAATCGAAAGCACCGGCAACAACACCGACGCCGCGCTGAACTTCAAAACCAGATTGAACCGTGAATTTTTGCAATCCGGCTACCGCGAACTGGTGAAGAAGCTTTACGAGCCGCGGAACTACTACCAGCGCATCCGGACGTTCCTCAAGAGCCATCGTCCGACCGGTCCGCGACTGCACCTGTCGCGGGCGGATTGCATTGCCTTCCTGAAATCCCTCTGGGTGCTGGGCGTGTGGCACCGGGGGCAGGTTGGCTATTGGCGGCTGTTTTTGGGCACACTCATCCGGCGTCCGCGTCAGTTTCCGCACGCCATCGAACTCGCCATCCTCGGCTACCACTTCCGCCGCGTGGCCAACTCGCTGCGGGCGCCGGCCGCCCGCAAACGGTGATCGGTGGCAATCATTGCCCGGTCGGAACTTTCTAATGAACTCTCGCCCTCTCCCCCGGGGAGAGGGAGAATCGCCGTCCGTCTTTTAGTAAATTGTCCGCGTTCTTGACACGAAGTTCACTGGACTGCGTTGGCAGAAAAATCGTAAGCACTATCAAGCAAGCGTGCCAATGCTTTTCCCTCTCCTGGGGGAGAGGGGCAGGGTGAGGGCGAGCCCAAAAGCCAAATTGAGCAAATTCCATGCTTCATCCGTATGCGACCCCGCCTTCGCTTGCTTCAGCACGGCAGTCATGGCTTAATGCGTTTGAATTTGATGAGCAAACCAGCGAAATCACAATGGGACTTTGGCGAACTGTTCCCGACAGAAACTGGACGGCGCGTGTTATCAGTCAGCGAATTGACGGCGCAGGTCAAGCGGTTGCTGGAAAAATCGGTCGGCTCGGTTTGGGTGACGGGCGAGGTCACCAATCTGCGCGCGCAATCTTCCGGCCACATGTACTTCACGCTCAAGGACGCCGCGGCCCAGCTCCGTTCTGACGCGAGCACGCGCGCAGCGGTGTTGAGCTGCGTTTTGTTCAGCCGCGAAAAGGTTTCGCATCGCGAGTTGCTGGCGGACGGTCAGAAGGTTCTGCTGCAAGGCGACGTGACGGTTTACGAAGCGCGGGGACAATACCAGCTCATCGTGCGCGCGGTGGAGTTGCAGGGCGTTGGTGCGCTGCAAATTGCATTTGAGAAACTCAAGCAGAAGCTCGCGGCGGAAGGGCTGTTCGCGCCGGAACGGAAACGGCCGCTGCCGAAATATCCCCAGCGCATCGGTCTGGTCACGTCGCCCACCGGCGCGGCGATTCGCGATGTGCTGCACGTCATCCAACGCCGGAATCCGGGTTTGGAAATCATCCTCGCGCCATGCCGGGTGCAGGGCGAAGGCGCGGCGGAAGAAATCGCGGCGGCGATACGGCTATTGAATGAGTTTAATGTGGCTCAGGCCTCCGGCCTGAGAGAGAAAGATTCACAGGCTGGAAGCCTGTGCCACATTGATTTAATTCTCCTCACCCGTGGCGGGGGCAGCTTCGAAGACCTGTGGGCGTTCAACGAGGAAGTTGTGGCGCGGGCGATTTTTGAATCGGCCATTCCCGTCGTGTCAGCGGTCGGGCACGAGATTGATTTCACCATCAGCGATTTCGTTGCGGACGTGCGTGCGGCGACGCCGAGCGTGGCGGCGGAAATCATCACCGAAGGGGTTTTCGCCAGCCGGCAGCTCGTGGTGGATTTGACGCAGCGCATGGTGCGGGCGCATCCGCGCCGGCGCATGAATGAGCTTTTGCAACGATTGGACGATTTGCAGACCGGTTTGTTGCGCTGCACGAGGCAGGGGACGAAGGAACGGCAGGTGGCCTGGCAGAATCTGGGGACGCGGCTGTTGCGCGTTCGTCCGGCGCAATTGTTGAGGCAGCGGCGCGAGTCGTTGGTGGTGAATCAGCGGCGTTTGCGCGAGTCGGCGCACGTTCATTTGCGAAACGGGAGAAATCGTTTTGAGGCGACGGAAGCGCGACTGCGTCTGCTGGGGCCGGAACAGGTATTGGCGCGCGGTTATTCCATCACGATGGACGCGGCAACGGGAACCGTCATTCGTCGCGCGAGGGACGTGAAGTCCGGGCAGCATTTGAGGACGCGCGTGAAAGAGGGCGAGATTTCCAGCCGCGTGGAGAAATAACAGGGTCAGGGCTGGACGGTGGCGCGGTAAAATTTTTGCGGCGCGGTCAGGTTGGCATCGGTGAAAATGCAGGGCGAAACGTTGGTGAAAACCGGAATCCAGTTCGTCGCCGCCAGATTTGTCGAGGTCTGGACGACGTAACTCGCGCCAACGCTGCCGCTGAGGGTGAAGACGAACTGGCCGTTGGTGAAGCCAGCCTGCGTCAGCACGGCCGCCGTGGCGGTGACGTAGGAAATTCCCGAAACGCTCACCATGTCAAACCGTGTCGTACCGGTGCTGGCGTAGGTGCTGCCGGCACTGGCGGCCACGTAAGCCGCATTGCTAGAGCCGATCGCGGTGCTCTGAAATTCGGCGACAATGCGAAAGACGAAATTCGGATTGTTGTTCACGCCCGGCAACGCCGACAGATCGTTCGTGAAGGCGGTGAAGACATTCGTGACCGTCACCGCCACCGGGAAGTCCATAAAGCTCGCGCCGCCATTGGTCGAGTATTGCAGACGAAAATATTTGCCGCCGGTGTTGCTGCTGCGCTGGCTCCAACTGACGGCGATGTTCTGTATGCCCGCCGTGCTGACGGCAAACTGCGCGCCCGCGGTCTTGTTGTTTCCGCTTGCGGGATAACTCGTCGTGTTCCACGCGCTGTTGTCGGCGGCCGGGGCGGGGTCGAGAGTTGTGTCCCCCGTGGCAAACGTGGCGGTCGTGCCGCCCACCAGGGCAGCGATGCCCACGCCGACGGAAGGCGTCGTGGTGCCCGTGGTCGTGTTGTTATCAGGCGTGATGCTGTTGAAATTCCATTGCGCGAAAACGGCCGGGTTCGTGAACAGCACCGTGAGCGAGGCCACCGAACTGGTCACGCTGCCGGCGATGTTGGTGATGACGACGGAATAATTTCCAGCGTTGGTGAGTTGAACATTGGCCAGCGTGAAGGGATTGGCGGTCGCTCCGGCAATGTTTGTGCCGCTGAAAAACCATTGATAATTCAATGGCGGCGTGCCGGTGGCGGCGACGCTGAAGGTGGCGGTTTGTCCGGCGAGGACGGACTGGTTCTGTGGCTGCGTCGTGATTGCGGGTGGCGCGTTGGTCAGCAGCAGCACGGCGTTGGAACTGGTGACGCTGCCGAAAAGGTTCGTGACGATGACGGAATAATTTCCGTTGTTCGTGAGCTGCGCATTGACGAGTACAAATGGGTTCGCCGTTGCGCCGGCAATGTTCGTGCCGTTGAACTGCCATTGGCAGGCGAGCGTGCCGCTGCCGCTGGCCCCGACGGAAAACGTGATGGTTGCGCCGGCCGCGTTCGTCTGGCTTTGTGGCTGCGTAACGATCACCGGCGGGTTCGTGCCCGAATCGTTCCCCGCGGGAATCAAAAAATCCTTCATCACGGCCATGTGCTGGGCATTGGTGGAGTCGGTGAATTGCACCGGCGGAACGTCGCTCAAAGGCGTGTAAATGGTGGAATCAAAAACCAGCCCGTTCGGAAACGAGTGCGACGGGAACACGGTTGCGGTTTCCAGATTGGTAAACGAAAAGCTCGGCAACACGTAGTCATGCGGATAGTTGCGATTTTCGCTCGTGTTGGAATTGCCGTTGTTGTCGGCGGGAACCGGATTGTCGCTCAAATAACTGTCGAAGGTGGTCATCGTTGTGGATTCCGTGCGGGTGTCTGTGTTGAAATCTCCAGCCACGACGATCCACGCGTTGCTCGGAAAATTGGATTGAATCAGCGTTTTCAGATTCGCCGCCTCACTCGACCGGGCGCTGGCCGAGCTGGTCAGCAGATGCACACTGACAACGTAGAGGTCGTTCGTGCCGGGCACGTCAATCTGCGCCCAAGCGAAGCCGCGGTTCGACTGCGACTGCACGGTGTCCACCCACGAACCGGCGGCGAGAATCGAATAACGGCTGATGATGCCGTTGGGAATGTCGCCGCTACTGGTGTAAGGCTCGCGGTAATACACAAAATTCGTTCCGAAAGCGGTGTCCACCATCAAGCGAAAATCGGACGCCGTGTTGTTGCTGTAATTGAATTCCTGGATGGCGACGATATCCGGCTTGAGTCCCTGAAAGATGCGGATGGCAAACGGCTGATAGCTTTGCGCGTCACCGTTCAGGTTCGCCGCCATGACCCGCAGGTTGACGTTGCTTTGTGCCAGCGCCAGGGTTGAAAAGAAAACCGCGCCAAGAAGGAAAATTCTTCCGGCGCATCGCCCAACTTGTGACTTCAGCCACATGCGACAATGGTGGTATTATTATGCACACTGCGCGGCAAATGCAAGCCGGCATTTTCCCGATAGTTCCAAACTGGCCATCACTGGTTTTTATTTTCACCTTGTTCCCGTGCCCAATCCGTCGAAAAGCGCGGGTCACAGTAGTCCCGCCAAAAATCTGCCGTTTGAAAGCGGGTGAGGGTTTAAGCAGGGTTGACCAGCAAGAGCAGTCACTGCCACGGAACTTGTTCAGTGAAACGTAAAAAATGTAACGTAAAAAACGGCTTGCAGTTTTTCGGAGAGTTACTAAATTGAGGGCTGCAAACTCCAAGACAAAGTGAGAATTATATGCAAAATGTAAAACGTTTGGTGCGATGGTCATGTGTCCCGCTTATTTCAGCGGTGGTCGCCTTGCTGCTGGTCGGCTGCCAGTCGGCCAAAGATAAATCTTGCTGCAAAGCAGCAAGTCCGATGTCCAAGCCCGCTGTGGCTGCAACCGCACCAACTGCGGCTGTGCCCACTCCTGCCGTAACCGCGCCTGTCGCACCGACAGCGCCCGCTGTGCCTGCCGCGCCTGCTGTGGTTGTGCCTGCTGCGCCCGTGGCAGCGGGATTGCCGATTCGCATTAATGCTGGCGCCAGCGCCCCTTACACCGATTCCAGCGGCAACGTCTGGCTGCCTGACCAGGGTTTTGTGGATGGAGACGTCACTGACCGGGGCAGCGACATGGAAATCGCCAATACACAGGACCAGGCTATCTATCGCACCGAGCGATACGGCATGAGTTCTTTTTCGTACAAGCTTCCCAACGGCAAATACATTGTGAAACTTCATTTTGCCGAAACTTACGAGGACATCACCGGGGCGGGGCAGCGCGTCTTTACCTTTAATGTCGCGGGCCATGAGTTCAAGGATTTTGATGTCTGGGTAAAGGCCGGTGGCGCCAAGCGCGCCTATGTCGAAACCGTCAACGTGGACATCACCGACGGCAAGCTTGACATTACTTTCACGACCAACATTCAGAGCCCCGAGATCAACGGGATTGAGATCATTCCGGCTTCCTGACCGGCTGACTTTTCCGTGCATTCATGGGTGCGGATCGCCTCGCCCTGAACGTTTCCCGGATCGCGTGAGTGTTTAATTCAGTCACGCGCCTGACGAGGGCCGTTGCGTCGCTCCGAATGACTCCAAGCTGGACGAAGGCGATGGTTTTCCTTAGCATTTTCACATGACAAAATCAGCCAAGGCCAATGATGCGGCCAGGAACAGTCCACCGTTTGAAGAGGCTTTGAAAAAACTTGAAGGCATTGTTGGGGCCATGGAGTCCGACGACCTGCCGCTGGAAACGCTTTTGTCCAAATATGAGGAAGGGACGAAGCTGGTAAAAATCTGCCAGGAAAAACTCGCCGAGGCGGAATTGAAGATTCAACAGTTGGAAAAAAGCGCGGCGGGCGAAATGAAATTGAAGCCGCTGTCGCCGGATTTGTCCGCAGAATGATTTATGAGCAGTTATCTCGAGATGGTGGACGGGCCGGCGCATGTGAAAAGGCTCACGTTGTCGCAGCTTCAGGAACTGGCCGGGGAGATTCGGGAAGAATTAATCGCCGGGCTGGCCAAAAATGGCGGGCATCTCGGCCCGAATCTCGGAGTGGTGGAACTGACCATCGCGTTGCATCGCGTTTTCAACACGCCCGTGGATAAATTTGTCTGGGACGTGAGCCATCAGGTCTATGTCCACAAAATCCTTACGGGCCGCAAGAGTCGTTTCCGCACCATCCGGCAGACCGGTGGTCTGAACGGCTTTGCCCTGCGCGATGAAAGTCCGCACGATTGCTACGGCGCGGGCCACGCGGGCACGGCGCTTTCCGCCGCGCTCGGCATGGCGGCGGCGCGCGACAAAAAGGGCACGGACGAAAACGTCGTCTGCATTTTCGGCGACGCCGCGTTGACGAACGGCATTTCGTTCGAGGCGCTCAACAACATCGGCCACACGACGAAGCGGTTCATCAGCATTCTCAACGACAACGAGTGGAGCATCGCCAAAAACGTCGGAGCGGTTTCCAATTACCTCAACAAACTCATCACCAATCCCCGTTACAACAAGCTCTCGCGGGATTTTGAAAATTTTGTCCGCCGGCTGCCCAAGGGCGAACTGGCGCTGAAACTCGCGCACAAGGCCGAGGGCGGGTTCAAGGGCGCCATCACCGATGTCGGACTGCGACCCACCGGTAGCTTGATGGAGGCAGACGGTCGCGGCGGCTACGGCAGCCCGGTTTTCTTTGAGGAAATGGGAGTGCGTTATCTCGGTCCGATTGATGGGCACGATTTGCCGTTGCTCATCAGCACGCTGGAATTTGCCAAGACGTGCGACCACCCGATTGTCATTCACATTCTCACCCAAAAAGGCAAGGGGTTTGAAGCCGCGCTGAAATATCCGGAAAAATTTCACGGCCTCGGGCCTTACGACGTGATAACGGGCGAAACGCCCGCCGCCACACCCGGCACGCCGCCAAATTATCAGGACGTGATGGGGCAGACGCTCGTCAAACTCTGCCAGAAAGACAACACCATCGTCGGCATCACCGCCGCGATGCCCAGCGGCACCGGCTTGAAACATCTCGAAAAAGCCATGCCGGACCGTTACTACGACGTGGGCATTGCCGAGGAACACGCCGTCATTTTTGCTGCCGGCATGGCGGTGATGGGCTTTCATCCGGTTGTGGCGATTTACTCCACGTTCCTGCAACGCGCCTACGACTGCATTCAGCACGACGTTTGTTTGCAGGATTTGCCGGTGATTTTTTGCATGGACCGCGCCGGATTGTCCGCCAACGACGGCCCGACGCATCACGGCCTGTTCGACATTTCCTATCTGCGCTGCCTGCCGAACGTTATCGCCATGGCGCCGAAGGACGAGGACGAACTGGTGGACATGATGTTCACCGCCACGCACGAGCAGCATCCCACGTTCATCCGTTACCCGCGCGGCGCGGCGGAAGGCGTGCCCATCAAGGACCAGCCCAAGCTGCTCGAAATCGGCAAGGCGGAAGTCATCCAGAATTTTTCCAACAATGCCGCAAAGCGGCACAAGGTGGCGTTGTTTGGCCTCGGTCCGATGTGCGCAATTGCACGCAAGGCGGCAATACAACTGACGGAGGAAGGCTTCGATGTCGCGGTCATCAACCCGCGTTTCACCAAGCCGTTGGACGCCGGCATGCACGAATTTTTCGGACGCGCGGCAGAAGTCATTGTGACTATGGAAGACCATGCGCTGATGGGTGGATACGGTTCGGCGGTGCTGGAACTGTTCAGCGAGAAGGCCGTAACGACGCCCGTCATGCGCATCGGCTGGCCCGACCAGTTCATCGAGCACGCCACGACCCAGGATGAACTCCGCCGGAAATACGGTCTGACCGTCGAGAACACCGTCGCCAAGGTGAAAGCGCAATTTGCCGAAGCCACACCCGCGGCGACAAGGCTCATTGGGGTGGCGTGAAAAATGAGCGATATTCTTCCACAAATTGAGCCCGAGACAAGCGGTCAGGTGACGCACCTTGATGTTGGACATTCAGGTGATGTAGGTTTCAAGGTCGCGGTGGCGCTGGTCATCGGTTTGGTTATTGGTGGTTGTTCAACTCTCGGAATGGCGACCTGAAGAGCAAACTTAAATTACCATTCAGTAAATTTAGGTCGCTCTTCAAAAATGAATGGACATGGAGATTATTCCTGGTTCTTCAAATTGGTGGCTTCATCGGTATCACCTATCTCGCCATATCAAACGACAACAACTGGCATTTATTTCCCTATATTCGTTGGAATGATGAAACGGTTTGGAATTTTTTTGACTCACAGTTTTGGACTGAATACCACGAAAATTGGTTAGTGACCGTTTTTCTTATTGGACCATTTTTGATGTCTAAAGCAACTGACTGGGTTTTTGCAGCCAAAAAGAAGACCACACCGCGTAATAGCTGGAAAAACAATTAAAATCCATGAATCAGCGGGACAAGATGAGAGAGTTGTTTCGGAGATATGGAAAAACCTCGATTTAGTTGTCGGAAAATATGCAGAAGCCGAGCGACGTGGAGATGTAACCCGAAAAAGTAATTCGCACGGACTAACGACGCATGATTACGCAGTCAGATTGCTTGCTGATGGAATAAGAAAGAAAGGATTTATGAATGAACAACCCAGCAGCGCGAAAGAAATTGCAGTCGCGCTGAATAAGATTAGATTTCAGGCATGAACGCAGAATTGCTCAAGCGCATCACCATCGAGCCGGGAAAATGTGGCGGGCGGGCCGTGCATCCGCGGCATGAGGATGCGCGTCACGGATGTCTTGCAGCTTTTGAGCGCGGGAGCTTCCTACGAGGAAATCCTGGCGGATTATCCCGACCTCGAACGCGACGACATCCTCGCGGCGATTGAATATGCGGCGCATCAGGCCGACCACGTCGTGCTGCAAGGCGCGTGAAGTTCCTGGATTTGCTTTTAGATTAGAATCTTATCCTCCTTCATCCCGGCCTTCTCCCCAAGGAGAAGGAGAATCGTTCGCCGTCCCACCGGAATACCTGCGGCTGAATTTGCCGGACGGTTATCCATAACATTGGGGACGCCCAGTTGCTGTTCCTTCTCCTGGGGGAGAAGGTCAGGATGAGGGCGAGCGTTCTTCCAGCCAACCAGTTTCTTTCCTTGATTTCCTTCGCGTTCGGCCTTTTCCTTTCATCGCGCCTAGTTAAAATCATCAATCCGAAATCCAAAATCGCATCATGGCCTATAAAGACGTCACTCCGCCCGCCGGGGGCAAAATATCCATCCTGAACGGCAAGCTCACCGTTCCTGAAAATCCCATCCTCCCGTTCATTCGCGGCGACGGCACTGGCCCGGACATTTGGGCGGCATCCGTGCGCGTGTTCGACGCGTCGGTGCAAAAGGCCTACGGCGGCAAACGGAAAATTTCGTGGTTTGAAGTTTTCGCCGGCGAAGCGGCCAAGAACAAATTCGACAACTGGTTGCCGGACGACACCGTCGAGGCGTTCAAGGAACATCTTGTCGGCATCAAAGGCCCGCTCACCACGCCCGTCGGCGGCGGCATCCGCTCGCTCAACGTTGCGTTGCGCCAGATGCTCGATCTCTACGTCTGCCTGCGCCCGGTGCAGTATTTTCAGGGCGTCCCGTCGCCCGTGAAGCATCCGGAAAAGGTGAACATGGTCATCTTCCGCGAAAACACCGAGGACATTTACGCGGGCATCGAATACGCGGGCGGAACGCCGGAGAGTCAAAAGATACTGGACTTTCTGGCCCAGAATTTTCCCAAGGAATTCAAGAAGATTCGTTTTGGAACCAAAGAGGCCGCCACGCAGTGGCTGAAGCAGCTTGAGGACATCGGCGCTCCGCATCGTGAAGCGGCAGTGGATGTTGGCATCGGCTTCAAGCCGGTCAGCTATCTCGGGACGATACGCCTGATGCACGCCGCCATCAGCTACGCCATTACGAACAAACGCAAAAGCGTTACCATTGTCCACAAGGGCAACATCATGAAGTTCACCGAAGGCGCGTTCCGCGACTGGGGGTATAAGATAGCCAAACAGCGTTACGGGGCAGTCGAGATTGACGGCGGCCCGTGGTGTAAAATTCCCGAGGGCAAACCTGGCGCGGGCCTCGTCATCAAGGACGCCATCGCTGATATCACGCTCCAGCAGGTGCTCACGCGCCCAACGGACTTCGACGTTATCGCCACGCTGAACCTCAATGGTGATTACCTGAGCGACGCATTGGCGGCGCAGGTGGGCGGCATCGGCATCGCACCCGGCGGCAACATTAATTACGTCTCCGGCCACGCGATTTTTGAGGCCACGCATGGCACCGCACCGAAATATGCAAACAAGGACGTGGTGAACCCGGGTTCGGTCGTGTTGAGCGGCGAAATGATGCTGCGTTATCTGGGCTGGACGGAAGCGGCGGACTTGATTTTGAAAGGCTTGAACGGCGCGATTGGCAGCAAGCGCGTCACCTACGACTTCGCCCGCCAGATGGACGGCGCGACGGAAATCAAATGCTCGCAGTTCGGCGATAACATCATCGCCCACATGTAAATTTGCGCTTGTGGATCGTAGCAGCCGACATCAGTCGGCTCTGATCTCGGCGAAAGAAGTTTGAGCCGACTGACGTCGGCTGCTACAAAGCACCGAATGAATACAACGGACAGGCTGGCAGCCTGTCCTGCTTTTTTATGCATTGGATAGTTGCCAGTCTCGTATCGGCATTGTTCCTCGGCGTGTATGAGCTTTGCACCAAGCACGCCGTGCGGGACAACGCCGTCGTACCGGTGTTGTTCTTCAGCACGTTGAGCGGTGCCGCGGTTTGGATTGTCTTGATGGGTATGCAGGCGGTTCATCCGGGGCTTTTGCCGGCATCGCTCATCACTGACCCAATCACGCTGATACAACACCTCCAACTGGTCTTGAAATCCGCGATTGTCGCAGCCTCGTGGGTTTTCACCTATTTTGCCATCAAACACCTGCCGCTGTCGCTGGGTTCGCCCATCCGCGCGACCAGTCCGTTGTGGACGCTGTTTGGCGCGCTGTTAATCTTGGGTGAGCGCCCGACGTGGCTGGAAACGGTTGGCGTGTTGACGACTCTGGTGTCATTTGTTGGACTTTCGTTTGCCGGGCGGTTGGAAGGGGTTCATTTCCATCGTAATAAATGGGTCTGGTTCCTCATTGCCGGAACGTTGTTGGGGGCGGTGAGTTCGCTCTACGACAAATACCTGCTGGGCCGGGCGCATTTCTCCGTGCCGACAGTGCAAGCATGGTTCTCGGTTTACCTGCTGGGGCTTTTCACTCCATTTGCCATCGGTTGGAAGCGGCGCTGGTGGCCGCGCAAGGTGTTTCACTGGCGTTGGAGCATCCCGTTTATTGCCTTTTCCCTGCTGGTTGCCGATTACATCTATTTCAGCGCGTTGCGTGATCCAAATTCGCTTGTCTCGGTGGTGATGAGCCTGCGTCGCGGCAGCACGCTCGTGGGTTTTGCCGGCGGGCTGCTCCTGTTTGGCGAAGGCAACGGGTGGAAAAAGCTTCCCGCCGTGATCGGCATCCTGGTGGGTATCGCCTTGACCGTGCTGGGATAAAAAACGGGCGGCGCCGCCGCGCCGCCCAACAGGATTGGATTTTGGTCAATTGTTTAATGCGACGATATGCGGACAAACCCTTGCTTGGAGCCATTAAACAAGGCAATGGGAATGGGGATGGTTTTCAGGCTGCCGTCGCCGGTGACATTGGAATAGGTGAGCCAGTTGCCGAGGACGAGGTTGGTGCGGTATTGCACGCTGTTTGTGACGCTGGCTTGCGAGAGGAAGGAAAACTGGAAATTTGTGCCGGCACGCTGGGCGTTGATCAGTTGGGTTGGGTTCGGGCCCACGAAAAAGAGTGAAAACGCCTCGGAACTCAGACCGACGGCCGTTGACCAGGTTCTGACCGGGTTGGAGGACGCGTCCACCGGCGTGGTGAAAGTGACGCCGGGGAAATTGTTGGAGACATAATTCAGATCAAAGAATTGGTTTCCATTGCTCAACGTCGGGGCGGCCGCCCAGTTGGTGGCATTGATCGGCAGGCTCAACCCTTCCACCACGCCGGCGAGATCCAGGGACAACGACGAAAAATTGGTTGGGCCGTTCCAGTAAAACGGTACATTGGCGAGGACGTCAACCGCCCCGTTGGTCGGCGAAAGAATCCTGACTGCCCGGAGCAGATTGGTGTCCAGGCCGCTGATGGAAACCTGGAACGAATAGACTTGTTGAGTCGGGCTATCCTGATTGATATAAATCTTCCAGAGCCCGTTGGTGAATTCGTTGAGGACATCGCCCAATGAGTTGAGAATCGCGCCGCTGCCGCTGCCGCCGCCAGGATATTGTTCGGTGGAAAAGTAGTCGTTGGGCGAGTGCACGCTGTTCGTGGTGGTGGGCGCGGGACTGACCGAGTTGAACGAAACCGAAGCGCCATAAATTTCACCCAAATTCGGATCCTGCGACCGGATAAAATAAAATTGCAGATTCACGTCCACCGGATACGGAGGGGTGGAGGACCCGCTGAGCGTGGCGCCGGGGTTATCATAAAGGAAGGATACTTCATTGGAACTCAATACGCGGCTGTAGATTTGGATGTCGTCGAGCAATCCCTGGTAGCCGTTGTAACCGGTGTAACTGGGACTTGAAGGATCGGGATTACTCGCATCGGCAATGGCTCCAATCGTCAGCAGTTGGGGATCGTCCAGCAAAGCCGTGGTATCGAAATCAGACGTGTCCAGCACGCCATCAATGTAGATGTCCTTCTCGCCGGTGGTCTGATTTCGAGCAACCACCACGTGATGCCAGGACCCATCGTTGACCGTGGCTGAGGAGTTGATGGTGTCATCGTAGCCATATTGGGTGTTTCCGGTATTGAAGGCCACTTGGCCGCCGGTCAAAGCCACGGGGACGAGATCATTGGCAATGCCCGGGATGTCTGCCGAAATAATTCCAGCGCCGTTGTAAGCGTAATCACCTTGATAGTCATAATTCTGGGTGGTGTTGACCCAGAGCGAAATCGTGAAGCTGCTGGCGAGGGTGGATAACAGGTTGGTCGGAGCTGTCAGATAGCTGCCGCCATCAAACGAAACCGATCCGGCCCCGGCGATGGCATCCGAACTTATAGCGGGTCCGGCGCCGCCGAAATTGCCGGACAGAACGATGTTGTTGCCGTTGCCAGAAACATCCGGGGCCACTACGGTGCCCTCGTCGAAATCATAATGTGCGATCAAACCGTTGTTCGAGCCTCCGGCGAGGTCGGGAATGGCCGTGCCTGGGTGATTGTATAGTTGCATGACCTCGTTGGAGGAAAGCACGCCGGAATAAATTTGAACTTCATCCATTTCCCCTATGAATCCAGCAGAAAGCGTCGAGTTATAGCCGAGGTAAAGGGAAGGGGCCGAAGCCGTGTTTAGCAGGCCGGGGGCGCCAGAGTCCGCCGCGTCCAAAGTACCGTTGATGTAAATCTTCTTTTCGCCGCTGGCCTGATCGCGGGTGACAACCAGATGAACGTAGCTTCCGGTGTTGATGGAAGTCACCGAGTGCAAAGTATCGAGGGTGCCGCCACCGGTTAGAAATGCCAGTTTACTTCCGGTTTGTGCCAGGGGAATGACTTGATCGGAATTCGCGGACAACAGGCCAGCCCCGACATCGGCTGTGTCGGAATCATTGCCCGGATCGTCCGAGGTTTTGGCCCAGAGGGAAACCGAAAAGCTGCCCGCAAGTGTGGCAACCAGGTTGGTGGGCGGACTCTGCCAGCCTGAACCGGTGTAGCCCACCGCCCAGGACCCAGCGGCAGCATCATTGGTCATGTAAGGAGGACTCACAAACCATCCGTAACCGACGATGTCGTTGCCATGCCCTGAAAAATCGTGAGCAAAAAGATTATCGTCCTCGAAAGAATAGTAAACGACGTTAGTATGGCCGCCGCTTGAAGTGCTGAGAACGGGCGAGCCGACCGTGAATTGTGAATCATAAGTGAAATGAGTCTCCAAGGTGGCCGTGGAAACCCAGCCGGAAATCGGTTGTGACCCATTGATCAGCGGCGTGGAAGCGACAATCTGCGCGGTGACGTTACTGGTGTAATCAGCGCTGAAATCGTTCGTGCCTGCGGTAAGCTGCACCGGACACGGCCAGGAGGTTTGATTTGGCGGCAAGCTCGCGGAGGCCTCGTAGTTCCAATTCCCGTTCGTATCGATAAAGTTGTCGCTCACATTCAAAGCGCCAGCCCAGTTCGCCGGACCCGTCCACTGGAAAAGCGGCTGGTTGGTCACGAATTGAGCGCCGTTGGTCGGGAAAACCGCCACCGCCGGGGCGCCGAAGATGTTGCTGGTGATGCCTGAAACGCTGACAGTGAATTTGTATTGGTTGGTCGAGATGGAATTGGTCACCCAGATGGACCACTGGCCGTTGGTGATGCCATAGAGAAAGGAATTGAAGTCACCGTAGTAATTCCCGCCTCCTGTGATGAAATTGAGGGTGTTGTTGGTCGCTTGGTATTGAAGCTGGGAACCGTTGGTCGGGATTTGCGGCGAGGCGATCATGTAATTCCCGGTTGGGAAATTGGGTGTGTTGGTGTTCGCGTTCAGCCAAGGATAAAAATAGTACCCATAGGAGTCGTGATATAAATGGATGTCCACTGTAAGCCCGGCCCGGGCGGGCGGCGCAGACAACAGGCACGCGGCGAGGATAAAAAGTCCGAAACCGGACAGATGGGTTGAAATTGCATGAGTTGCGGTCTTCATAGTATTGGCGTTTCGGATTGGAGTCCCTCCAGTTTGGCGTGTTGATAATTTCTTGTTTCTACCACTAGGTTCAATCGTTTCTGATCATGGAAACAAAACTTTGGTGCATTTAATACTTACCGTTTCCATAAATCAAGCAAATAATTGGGTTTTTACCGTTCACGAACCCATTTTTCCCATAAGTAAAGCACTGTGAATGAATTGCGTAATAAAACACTTTTAGGGATTTTACGGCACACTCGACGGCGAATGGTCATTTTTCCTTCTTTGCTCCATCGCTCGTTGAATACCTGCAAACCGGCAGGTCACTGACGCTGCAACGATGGTGCAGCATTTGCAACTGGCACTGAAGTCAGCCATCGTCGCGGCAGCACGCGGGTGGGTTTTGCCGGCGGCCTGCTCCTTTTCGGTGAAAAAACGGACTGCAAAAACTTCCCGCCGTGATCGGCATCCTCGTGGGCATCGTGCTCACGGTGATGGGTTGAATATCAGATGGAGGTTGTTTATTGGGGAACCTGCGGTGGAATTCCGGTAGTGGCAAAAGGCATTTCTTCGTCGCTATGCACCCGGTTGCCAGCTGGATCTATGATGGTGGCCGTCACAAAAACCACCAGCCTGCTTTTCACCGACAGTTTTAACTCGCGCTGAGACAGCCGACCCATCTCCGTCTGCTCGCCGAGCATTTTCATTGTTTGGATCTGCGGGGAGATCTTGCTGTCAAGAACGACGGTCTGATTATCCCATAATCTTAGATGTGCATCGGTCTGCCGGACGTGAAAACTCTGAAGAATCGTCGGCACGGAAACCTTTAGGCCGGTCGCGTTGACAAACAGGGTTGCATTGGTTGTTTTATCATAGCCAGACAATTCCGTCACCTTGGCTGTGACTTTCAAATCAATAGTGTAGCCATCAGGCAAAACAGAAGCCACGGCATCCAAAATTGGACCGCATTCCACCTCTGTGGTCTGTGGAACCAGGGCCGAATTGGTTGAAGCATCCTGGAAGACAAGGTTGGTCACGACGGTGAAGATATCGGTAGCCCGCATCTGGGTTTGCCGGCCGCTCATGGTGGTCACTTCCGGTTCGGCCAACTGCTCCGTCCCGGTGCGCTGTTCCAAGGCATGAATCACGACCCGAAAATTGGGGTCGGTTAAAATACCGGCCACGCTTGTGACACCCGTTGGAATGAGATTTGTTCCAAGGGATTGGACTTCCTCTTCCGGAACCTCGATGAATCTGGCTTTGATATGAATTTGCGGTGTCCGCACGTTCAGAACCTGTATTGCCTTTTCAATCGTGTCCAAATCCTGCGGGGTTGCGTGGACAAACAGCACTCCGCGGTTTTCATTGTAATAAATTGATTTCGGCGGCGACAATTCCACGCCGACAATTGAGAGAAGTTGTTTCATGGCGGCACTGACATTGGTTTGAAGGCCGGTCTGCTTCTGCAAAGCGGCGAGGAATAACTTTGTGTCCACGTTGAAGGTGCGGGTCTCAAAGTTGGTCGAAGCATTGGCATTTGAAGTTGTCTTGTTGGTGATTCCACTGAAAACAGGCGGCGGCGCATTCTCGCTCGGATCCGACGCGGTTTCGGTTTTTCCATAATTCGTTACCGTATCTTTGTACGACCGTTCAACAATCGCCTCCAACCTTTCTCTGAATCCTGTGGAAACATTGGTCTCCGTCGGGATTTCCTTTGGCAAATATCCATTCAACTTCAACACCACCGATTTCACCAACGCCAGTTGCTTCTGGTCGCCTCGCACCAGCAAAAGGCCTTTGTCCGTGCAAAAATATACCGTTGGCGGAAGTTTCACACCCGCATCCAGCAGGAGCCTTTTCAAACTGTCCGCATCCGGCGGCCGGTCAATTTTGAACGTCATCGTCGCTGTCCCGGCCGTTTCGGAACCGGTCCCGGCCAGCACTGTCGGCGGCGTGTTGCCGGCGGCTGTTGGTGAACCAACCGCATCGCTCGCATTTGTTGAATGGGGCGGCGCGGCGCCCATCGGAACGGCCAGCGCGGTAAAAGCAAGAATTCCCAGCAAGGATGCGATGGTCAGTCGGGCTTTGCCCGGCGCATGGAAGTTCACCAGGCGCTCGATCCGCTGCCGCAAGGCGCTGCGGGATTCGAGGATGCCCACCAAACCCAGACTGGCCAGTGGCCGGTTGAACGCCAGCTTCGCCACTTCGAGCAGCGTAGGGGCGTAAGTCTCCGCCTCGTCGCGGAGCGCCAGCATGACGGCATCGTCCACGGCTTCTTCGCGTATACGACGGATGCGGGCATTGGCGAACCAGAGCAGGGGATGCCACCAATAAACGATCTGGACCAGTGCCTGCGCACAATTCATCCAGACATCACCGCGCCGAAGATGGGTCAGTTCATGCAGCAATACCGCCCGCAATTGTTCCGGTGTGAGTTTTTGCACCAGTGATTGCGGCAGCATTATCACTGGCCGGAACAGTCCGCAAACTGCCGGGGACATGGCTTGATGCGTCACCCGCAAATGCACAGTACGGCGCAGGCCGGTCGAAGATTTTGCTTCGTCAAACAATTTACTGAGCCACGCGGGCACTGGTGTTGCACGGCGTATATCGCCATCGACCTGTCGCCAGCGTACCGTCATCCAGACCAATAAACCGGCGCTGATCAGGCCCCAGGCAAGTATTGCCGAGGCGGCAGCGGACATCATCGGTTGCGGGGGCGCGAAGACCGGGGCTGGCTGCGGTGGCAGGCTGGGTGCAGTATCAATGTCATAACTGACGACAAATTTGGTGATATGCGGCTTTGCGGAGGCAGTGGCGGGCAGAAGCCACCAGGCAACCCCCGTGGGCAGCGCCAGGGTGGGTGGGAGCAACAATTTTACCAGCAGCACCAGCCACAGCGCATAACGAACGGCTGCGCGGATGTGCCGGCGCAGGGTAAGGTCGGCGACAAACAGCACCGCGATGAGCATGCTGGATTGCCACAACATCGGCCACGCAAAATGGAGCGCGTTTTCGCCAAAACGATTCAGGGTTTCGATGGGCGGATTCATTTTTTGGCTGATTTTTTCTTCGATTTGATCAGGGATTCCAGTGTTTCCAGTTCATCAACGCTCAGACTGCGGGTGTCGAGGAGGCATTGGACCATCGGGGTGAGCGCGCCGTTGAAGGCGTGCTTGAGGGCGTAAAACAATTCACCGCGCTGCGCCTGTTCGCGGGTGACTACGGAACGGTAGAGCGTCAGGTTACGGACCTTTTCCGCCGTGAGCAGGCCCTTCGCAACCATGCGGTCCATGAGCGTGCGCACGGTGGAATAGGTCCAGGCGGTTTGTGGGTGGAGTTTTTCCTGGATCGCCGGCGCCGCGCAGGGTTCATGGTCCCAGACGGCCTTGATGATCGTCCATTCCGACTCGGTCAGTTCGATGGAAGGCTTGGGCATGGCGCGACTTTGCTTGACATTTGTAGAGATGTCAAGCGTAATCTTTACAATTGTAAATTCTGTGCCGGTTTGCGGGTCAACCGGTGCCGGATGAAATCACGCCGTTGATTTTGGGCGGAAGAGGAGCGCGAGTTTTTTTACGGCAAAGCCAAACGCATAAATGATTCCCAGCAGCACCACGTCCGTCGGGCCGACCGGCAGGTCCCACTGGTAGGCAATCCAGAAGCCGGGAAATATTTGATTCTGCCAACCGTTGGTGTCATTTGTCCGGCTGCTTTTTGCCGCCGGATTGGACTTGTTTCACCAGGTCATTATATTTGGCAACAACGTCGTTCCGGTCTTTCACTTCGTCGTTGTATTTCTGCACGAGGTCGTTGCGTTGGGCGACGAGGTTGGAGATGGCTCCGTTCTGCTGGTCAATGCCGGCATAGGCTTCCTTCAGCTTCGCTTCCAGCGCATCCACGGCGGCCTTGTATTGCGCGATTTCGTTGGTGGCAGTTTCGTTGGCGAATTGCAATTGCACGATTTCAGCCTTTTGTGAAATGATGAGTTGTTCATTGGTCGCGACGACGGCCTTGATTTCGGTGATGCGCGTGTCCATCTGGTTCACCTGATGATTCAGCGTGGCGATGGAATTGGTGTAGCCCTGAATGGCGGCGTTGCGGTCATAGACGATCCGGTTGAGGGTCTGGATTTCGGTGCGCTGGACGGTTTGTTCATACCATTGCCAGACGCAAAGGCCACAGAGCGCCAGAGCGAGGAGGATCAAGAGATTTTGTTGGAAGTTCTTCATGGTAATTTCAAGGATGATCGGGGACCGTACTAACGGCGATGGCCACGCGCTGGATGCCGGCGCGTTTCACCAAATCGAGCACGAATACCACTGAGCCGTGTGTGGCGTTGTGCGCCCCGGTGATGTAAACGGGCAGATTGGTGTTCAGGTTGTAACGGTTCGTAAGCAGGGTGAACAATTCGGGGAAGGCGATGGGTTTGTCGTCCGCGGAAACCTGGCCGTCCTGGTTCACGGTGAGATTCACAATGTCGGGCTTTTTTGCGGGAGTGGCGAGTGTGGCGGTGGGCAGATTGGATTTGACCGTGCGGACAATCTGCATCTGCAAGCTGACCATCATGAACGACGCGAGCAGGAAGAACATGATGTCAATCAGCGGAATAATTTCCAGCCGCGATTTTTTTTCCGGGATGGGTGTGCGGATTTTCATGGTGTCGTCGGGCTGTGCCGGCTGTCGGTCATGAATGAGACCTTTTGGATGCCGACCGCGCGGACGGTTTGATACACCTTTACCATGTCGCCGTGCAACGTGTCGCGGTCGCCGCTGATATAAATCGGCAGGTCGGGGCTGGCGTGGAAGCGGTTGCTTAACACGAGGCCGAGATCGGCCAGCGAAATCTCCTTTTTCTCCAGCCAGACAGCGCCGGATTTGTCCACGGCAATGTTGACCATGTCGGGCCGGAAATCCTGCCGCGATTGCGAGGCGGGCGGCAGGTTGACCTTGATGTTTTCGGTCCGGCTCATCTGCAAACTGACCATCATGAACGACGCCAGCAGGAAGAACATGATGTCAATCAGCGGAATGATGACAATCCGCGACTTTCGGGACCGGACTGGTGAGGGCAGTTTCATCGGCAAAATTTCAGTGGCCGGTGGTCTGGCTGGGTGGCGTTGTCTTGGTCAGATGGGTGGTGTCACCCGATTTCACGCCGCCGCCAACCATCACTTCGACATTGGTTGCCGCCGTTTCCAGCTCGAATTGCAGTTGCGTCACCTTCGCCGAAAAAAAGTTGAAGGGAATCAGCGAGAAAATGGCGATGCCCAGACCGCAGGCCGTGGCAATCAAGGCCTCGCCGATGCCGCCGGTGACCGCTGTGACGGACAGTTCCGCACTGCCGATGTTGAGAAAGGCGCGCATCAGGCCGGTCACCGTGCCCAGCAGTCCCAGCAACGGCGCGAGCGTCACGAGCGTGTCCATCACCGTCAGGAAACGCCCGGCGTGTTTGAGTTCGATTCCTGCCGCCAGTTGCAGCGCACCGAGCAACGAGCCGTGCGCGTGGCCGACGTGGTTGAGGCCGTGATGAATCACACGGATGACGGGATCTTCCGAGCCGGCAGCGATTTGCCTGGCGGCAGTCACGTCGGAATTTTCCAGCGCGGCCAGCAATTGTTCCATTTTTTGCGGGTCGCGCTTCTGGCTTTCACGCCACCACCAGAAGGCGCGTTCGCCGACGACGGCGACGGCGACGATGGCGCAGATGAGGATCGGCCACATAACGGGACCGCCTTTGAGGAAGAATTGGAGAACAATGTTTGCGAGCATAATTTTGTTTGGTTTCAGTTTAATTGCAGTTTGTAAGTGATGCTGGTCTGGAAAAGCCGGTTGCCGGCGCCGGTGGGAAGCCGCCAGTGATGTTTGATGTAGTCCACGGTGGCGTGGTCGAGAACGGGAAAGCCTGATGATTCCTTCACGTCCACGGAAACGACATTACCTGCGTCATCGCCGGTGAGCAACAGAACCACCGTGCCTTGCTCGCCCGTTTGCAGGGCGATGGGAGGATAAGGCGGTTCAGGTCGTTCGCCGCCCGTGCCGGTGTTGAAGAGTGAACCAATGCGTACGGGGGCCACCTGCGGCGGCGGCGGGGAGGCGAGCGCGGCAGGCACGACGAGCGTGCCAACGGTCGGAACGCCAAAGTTGACGTTCGGCGCGTTCGGCAGGGCGACGAGGACGCGCGGCTGATTGTTTTGTTCCGCCTGCTCCGGCTTTTGGGCGATTGCCTGCGGCGGCAACACCGTCGGCTGGACGACAACGGGAACTTCTTCCCGGATGGGCGGGACCGGTTTGATGGCTATGACGCCGCGCCGCGCCCCGAGAATTCCGATGCAGAGAAAGAGGAGGCAAATCGAATTGACCCAGGCGAGCTTGAGATTGGCATCCCGGTTTGCCGCAGGCAGGCAAAGCCGGGCCAACTCGTCTTTCAACTCGTAAGCTGGCGCTGTTCGATTTGCATCCATGTTATTGTGACGCGGTTCAGAACGTGTAGCTGACGGAGCCGAAGAACCCGATCCGTGCGCCGTATTGCGCGGCGTTGACTCCGACGCCGGAACCGTTGCGCAGTTCATACGAGTTATCCGTGACGTTCACGACATCAAGCCGGGCTTTCAAAATTTGTTTGTTGTGAATTTTGAAGCTTTGCTCCGCGCCGATGTTCACCGAGTAGTAAGCCGGAACGCTCCCGCCGTTTGGTATCGTGTTTCCGCTGCTGTCCGTCGAGTCAGTCCTTAGTCCGCTTCCGTAAAGCGCGTCCACATAAACCCGCGTGCTGGTTCTTTGTGACTCGTTAAAAAGATACGAAGTGCCGAAGGAGCCGGTGACCCGCTGATCATGGTCCAGATAAATCCAATGATTTTTGACATAGGCGGCGTCATTCGGATCAAACTGGAATTGCGCTGAATTCCAATCCTTACCCTGCGCCACCGAGTAAGCGACGTTGGCATAGGTGGAGAAACCGCCGGTCGTGTAGGAGCCGGTGAATTCCACGCCGTAAACCCGGCCTTCGGAATAATTGAATGCCGAGAGGATGAGCGTCTGCCCGAACAATCCGTCGTCGAGCTGATTTTTGGATTCCTTGTAATAACCATCCACGCCGACCTGCAGTCCGGGCGCAAGTTTCTGGCTGATACCGGCATCGAAATAATCTGCCCGTTCGGCCTTGACGGGACCGTCGGGCGCGTTGGGACCGGCTGGGGATTCGTTGGCCGTGCCATTGAAGGCTGCCACATCTCCCGCCGGCACGTTTTCCAGCGGCGGCGGCGTGAAGTAACGCGCGTAACCGGCGTGCAACGTCGTCGAGTCCGTGGGGCGATAGATAAGATTGGCGCGCGGACTGGGCTGGTTCTCCTTGTCGAAGGTGGAATAATACTCGTCAAACCGCGCGCCGTAATTGATCGTAACCTCGGGCAGGATTTTCCATTCGTCCTGCAAATACACACCGGCGAACAGCGCGTGCGAAACGCCGTTCTGAACGATGGTCGTCGTCGGCGAACCGGGCAACGGATTAAAACTGCTTGGATCGGTGCTGTCCATCAGAATGGCCGTTGTGGTGGAGTCGGCAGACAGGTATTCCTCCAGCAGCATCACACCGGCGCGGATGGTATGCTTGTCGCCGAGGTTATAACTCGCATCAGCCTGCAGTCCGCCAGAATAGAGTTTTCGATCCACATCGCTGGCCACGCCGTTGAAAAACAAATCACCGGTGGGGTCGGGCGTGAAATGCACGCTGCTATTGCGGCCAAAAACGGAGGCTTGAAAATTCAAATCGCCGGCCGACTTCTGGTAGGTCGCCACGCCGTAATAATTCTGCTCATTTTGATTTTCGTTCAAGGCCGCGGAATTAAACGACCCCGTCTCCCACGGGTCGGTTCCCGGCGCGGTGCCGGGCGGCAAGTTCGGCGTGTTGGGAACCTGAAAGTTGCTGTAGGACGCGCTTCCCATCAGGCTGATGCGGCTCGTATCGCTCAAAATGCGCGAGGCATAGATGAACGTCTTGTATTGGTCGGTCTGGTCATGGATGGCGTCGTGGCTGGGAGTGGGATTTTCGATGCCGAGGTCGTTGTGGTCATAACTGCCATCCACGAAATAATCCCATTTTCCCTGCACGCCGCCATATTGGAAGCTGGGCCGCACGGTGTCATAACTGCCGCCATAGACTCCGGCTACCCCGCCGTTTTCAAAGGCCCCGCTCTTGGTTTGAATGTCCACCACGCCGGCCGTGCGAAAGCCGTATTGTGCGGGCAGCGAGCCGTTAATGAGCTGCATGCTTTCCACGAAGCGTGGATCGAGTTCCAAACCAAACCCGGTGATGCCTTCCGGCAACAGCACGTCGTTGATGCGGTATTGCAAGTTCGCGTGCTCGCCCCGGACGTGCAGGTCACCGTTCGCCGCCGAGTCCTCCGCCACGCCCGGCGCGCGCAAGATCACCTGATTCATCGGCGCGTTGCCACCTTGCGACAGGGTGGCGATTTGATCCTTGTTGATTGTGAAGGCTGTCGCGCCCAAGTCCGGCACGATTTGATTCCGCGCCTGGTTCAATTTGCCAACAACGGTCACATTGCCCAACTGGGTGACATTCGTTGAGCTTCCCGAGGACACCACGTTGGTCGAGCCTCCCGGAGATACGGCCTTCGCGTCTGCCACAATGTTCGTCTGCGCCAGTGCCATCCCGCCACAGGACAGCGCCACCGACGAAATCACCGCCAAATACACTCTGCGATTTTTATATTTTTTCTCTGCAAATGCTTTCATGATTTTCAATGGGTTGAATTTTTCAAATACACTTCCGCGAATCTCCACAGATTCGCACTTTGCAAAACGCCATGCGGCGTAACACAAAGATTTGGTTTAATGAAAAAACTTCAGACGAAGCAAATCGCGCCGTCTGAAACCGACGAATTAGGAAGCAATGCCGAGAGCGGGAGGGGCGCGGCCCAGAGGAAGATTTTCAATGGCCGGACAAAAAACGGAAAATTCTATGCGGGGAGTTGTTTCAACCCAGGTTGCCGGGATGACAACCGGAATGTCGCACGGTGTCGTTTCAATTTTTCCATGAATGAGGGCGACAATGGCACAGTCATCGTCGTTGTCAGGAATTGATCCGCCATGCAGCCACGCATGAAGGGGTGTCCACACCTCGGCGGCGGCCATGAACAACCACACCGCAAGGGACAAGATTGCCGTTGCAGCGAAAATACGTTGCCGCAGCCGGCGATTTATTTGACACTTCTTGTATTGCAAACTGTTTGCAATATAGCAAATGACATGCCGCCGGCAAGACTTATTTTTGAGGCGAGACTTTGCAACCAGGACATTCCATCGGAATCCAAGCGCCATGACCGTTCGCTTTGCCGCACCATAATCTGTCAATCTAATACGCCGCCTCGATTCCCAATAAAAAGGCCCGAAGCCTTTCGCTTCGAGCCTTTGAATCAAACCCAATATTATTACGGCAAAATATGGGGGTTGTCGGTGAGGGTACTCAGCGTGCAAGTCGGAGTATTGCCCACAGCACCGAGAGCGTAAGTGCCGCCAGCCGGACACGGAGGAATGCTGGTGGCAGAGTTCATCTTGATATAGGGCGTCAAGTCGGTGTTCAGAGTAATTGGATCACCGGTCTTTTTGCCTTTTTCCAGCGCGAATTCATTCGCGGCGGCGTCAATCTGGCGCAGGTTGTTGATGCAAGCATTCATCTGCGAGGTGGCACGGGCTTTCACGAAGTTGGGAATGGCGATCGCCGCCAACAGGCCGATAATGGCCACGACAATCATAATTTCCACCAATGTGAAACCTGCCTTGCGGAGGGTTTTAGTATTTTTCATTTTCATTTTTCTTTCCGTTTGTTGCGGCGTGAACAATACAACAGACGGGTTACAATAAGTACGTTTTTGCCCACAAGATTGCCTGTTGCAACCGCAACTGCCCTAAAAAGAGCAGTCCAATTGCCATGCTAGTCGCTTGGCGAAGAAAAGTCTGTAGAGCGGGGTCTGTACTTTTTGTAGGGCGAAACCCTACACGCTGACGAATTATTTTGCCTGCTGGCTTTCCTGCCAGCGGATGGCTTCGCGCAAAAGTTCGGTGGCGTTGGCCAGCTTGAGCTTTTCCTTGATGCGGGCGGAGTAAGCCTGGACGGTCTTGAAACCAATGTGCAAGTGGTCGGCGATCTGCCGCGTGTTGTGACCGAGGCCCAGCAATTGAAACACTTCCAGTTCGCGATTGCTTAATTGTTCAATGGGCGAAGCGGTTGCGTCCGTCCGGCCTTCGACAAATTTTTCGGCCATCAGGGCGGCGATTTTGTCGCTGACGTAAAGTTGTCCGGCCAGCACGCAGTGAATGGCTTCAATAACTTTTTTGGCCGCCTCGCGCTTCATGACATAGCCGCGGGCACCGGCCCGCAGGGCGCGTTCGGCATAAAGCGATTCGTCATGCATGGAAAGCACCAGCACCGTAACGGCCGGGAACATGGCCTTGATGCTTTTGATCAATTCGATGCCTGACCCATTTTCGAGCGATATGTCCACAATTGCGACATGAGGTTGGACCGTCCGGATGAGTTCCAATGCTTGTGGTTCGTTGGCCGCCTCGCCGCAGATTTGGAGATCGGCTTGCTGGCTGATCAAATCCACCAGTCCCTCGCGCACCAGCGGGTGATCATCCACGAGCAGCACTTTGATTGTTTGTGACATGATTTTTTTCTTCCGGCACGCCGTTGGACGCCAGTGTGCAAGTAACACGCGTGCCCCCTAAAGAAGACTGGCGTTCGATGTTAAAGGTTGCACCAATCATGCTGGCGCGGTAGGCCATGATGCGCAATCCCAACCCATCGCCATTTCGGGCATTTTCAGGCAGTCCAATGCCGTCGTCAATGATGGTCAAAATAATTTCATCAGCCGTGGAATCAAGGCGGATGTTGATGTGTCTGGCCTTGCCGTGCCGGACCGCATTGGTAATGGCCTCCTGTGCGATCCGATACAAATGGGTGGCTGCATTCACATCATTCACGGCAGGCAACGGCGCGACCGGGTGACATTCAAACTGGCAGGACACCTTGAATCGGTCGCTGGCACCGACCGCGAGGTCTTGAAAATTATCCACCAGCCGACCGGGCTGCATTTCAATGGGGTGCAGGTTCCGCGCCAATGTGCGGGTAAGTTCAATGGCCTCCTGGATCAGTTCGACCAAACGATCAGCTTCCGCCGCTTCCGGCAGCGACCGGCCCGCCAATTTTTGGCCAAGGACCTGGCCGGCCAACGCCGTGCCGGTCAGATGCTGGCCTAAACCGTCGTGCAGGTCGTTGCCAATCCGGCGCTGCACCCGCTCGCTGGTTTCCAGAAGTTCTTTTTGCAATCGCGTTCGCTCCTGGATTTCATTTGTCAACATGGCGGTCCGCTGACGCACCCGCTCCTCCAGTTCCTTGTTCATGGTTCGGAGTCTGGCCAGAAGCGCCACCACGACGAGGTAGAATATGAACATGATCATCCCGTTCCAAACTGGAATAAAGTAACTGGAGTAATTTTTTCCGGCGGCGATGTTGGTGAAAATCCAAGCCATAACGCTCAACGCCGAGATCAACCCCCCAAAGAAACCACCGACAAACCACACGGCCAGAAACACTGCAAACAGGTAGAAAATAAAAATAAAGATTTCGTAACCGGTCAGATAATCCGCGAAGCCAACCACCGCCACAATGGCAACGCACAACGCCAGCACCGACGGCTTTGACCATGTTTCAAGTCGTTTGATCTGTGTCACCATGCCAAAACCAACTTAATGCGCTTGTGAACAAGAGGCGATGCAAAACTTGAAAATCATGGAAACCACCAGGAGAAGAAGGCAAACGCCTCGAATAACTGGAGTGGATGGCGCTTTAAGCGCCTCATGATAAACAACAGCCGCTTTGAGCGGTTCACGCTCTCTCAAGCCTCCAACTTTGCCGAAGGTTGCTGACTTCATAATTGCCAAAGAGGTGCTCTGCGTGAAAGCATACGATGATTTCATTTGCCGTCGCAGAGTCCGCCGCGGGGACGGGACGCCCCGGCGCCATAGCAGGCCGCATGCCCATCGCTACGTGGCAGTGCCGAATCAATCACCGGCCGCAGCAGTGCTTGTATTTCTTGCCGCTGCCGCAAGGGCAGGGGTCGTTGCGGCCGACTTTCGGGCCGGTGCGGACAGGCTTGGCTTTTTCCGCCACTGCTGCCGCGGCTTCGCTGACGACGTCACTGGGCCTGGCTTGCGCGCCGCCTGAACTTGCCGTGCTCGTGCCGCCGAAGGCGCTGGCAGTCTGGTGCAGGGTTTGCTGCGGAACATTCTTCAGGAAATTTTCAAACGCCAGCATGCTTGACGCGCTGCGGAAGATGTTGTGGCAAATCTCGGTCTTCACGTTGATCATCAGCTCGTCGAAAATCTTGAACGCTTCGGCTTTGTATTCAATGAGCGGGTCGCGCTGGCCGTAACCGCGCAGGCCAATGCTGTAGCGCAGGCTGTCCATTTCGTAGAGGTGTTCCTGCCACAAACGATCAATCGCACTGAGGATGGTGAAGCGTTCGACTTCCTTCAGCGCCTCAGGATTTTCAAAGCTGATTTTGATGTCGTAAGCCTTGCGGACGCTGTCGGAGATGAAATTGCAAACGGCGAATTGCGCCGGGCTAAGTCCGTCGAAAAGCGAGCCGGGCACGGGGTGTTCCTTGCCGGAATCAGCGGCCTTGAGGATTTCCGCTTCCGGCAGGCCAATGGGAAAATTCAGGTTCACCCAGTCGGCCAATGGCCGCGGTTTCCATTCGCTGAACTCGGATTCGGCGTTCGTGAATTGCGCGACCTTGTCCACGACGACCTCCTCCATGATGTCCATGAGCCGGTCGCGCACATCCTCACCATGGATGATTTCGTTGCGGAAGCCGTAAATGACCTCGCGCTGTTTGTTCATCACGTCGTCAAATTCGAGCGTGCGTTTGCGGATTTGGAAATTGTGCTGCTCGACGCGCTTTTGCGCCTGCTGAATGGAACGATTCAGCCATGGATGCGTCAGTTCCTGGCCCTCTTCCAAGCCCATGCGCTCCATCATTTTTACAATGCGGTCGGAGCCGAACAGCCGCATCAAATCGTCTTCGAGCGAGATGAAAAAGTGCGACGAACCGGGATCGCCCTGGCGCGCGCAGCGTCCGCGCAACTGGCGGTCAATGCGGCGCGCTTCGTGGCGTTCCGTGCCCATGACGTGCAGTCCGCCGAGTTCGGCGACGCCGGGCCCAAGTTTGATGTCCGTGCCGCGGCCGGCCATGTTGGTGGCAATGGTCACCGCGCCGCGCTGGCCGGCGCGCATGATGATTTCGGCTTCCTGCTGGTGATATTTCGCGTTGAGGACGGAATGAATGATGCCTTCGCGCTTGAGCATGCGTGAAAGCTGCTCGCTGACTTCAACGGAAACCGTGCCGACGAGGATGGGCCGGCCCTGGGCATGGATCTGCTTGATCTCATTAAGGACGGTGTTGAATTTTTCGCGCCTGGTTTTATAGACCGCATCATTGGCGTCTTTGCGGATGCAGGGTTCGTTCGTCGGGATGACGAGGACGCCGAGTTTGTAAATGTCGAAAAATTCGGACGCCTCGGTTTCCGCCGTGCCGGTCATGCCGGCCAGCTTTTCGTAGAGACGGAAATAATTTTGAATTGTGATCGTGGCGAGCGTCTGCGTTTCGTGCTCGATCTCGACCCCTTCCTTGGCTTCGACGGCCTGGTGCAAGCCGTCGCTCCAGCGGCGGCCGGGCATGAGACGGCCCGTGTGCTGGTCAACGATGATGACCTTGTTCTCCTGAATGACATATTCCACGTCGAGCTGGTAAAGGCTGTAAGCCTTGAGCAATTGCGAGATGGCGTGAATCTTTTGCGCCTTGGTCTCGAAATCCTGCTGCACCTTCGTCTTCGCTTCCATGCGCTTGCGCGCGTCGGGTTCCGGCCCGGTGTCAATTTCATGCAGCGCCGTTGTGAGTTCGGGCAGCACAAAAGCCTCCGGGTCTTTCGGGCTGACAAAATTGCGGCCTTTTTCGGTCAAATCGGCATCGAAACTTTTCTCGTCAATGGCAAAAAGCAATTCCTCCTTCTCCCGGTAAAGGTCAACTTTCTTCTGGTCCTTGTGCAAATCCAGTTCAGCCTGGTTCATCAACTTGAGGTTTTCCGGGTCTTCCAGAATTTTCATCAGGCCCTCGGATTTGGGCTGGCCCGTCTTGACGCGGAACAACAACATGCCAATCTGATTTTCGAGCGCCTCGGGATTTTGAGGATTTGAACCATCGGTCGGATGCAGCTTTTTGATCAGCGTCTCGGCTTCGGACAAAAACCGGGCGCACAAGCGTTCCTGGGCCCGGACGAGCGATTCGACGAGCGGTTTCCACTGGCCGTATTGCTCGTCGTAAGTGTGAACGGACGGGCCGCTGATGATGAGCGGTGTGCGGGCTTCATCAATCAGGATGGAGTCCACCTCGTCCACGATGGCGAAGTAATGGCCGCGCTGGACCTGTTCTTCTTTGCGCGCCGCCATGCCGTTGTCGCGGAGATAATCAAAACCGAACTCGGCATTCGTGCCGAAGGTGATGTCACAATTGTATTGCTCGCGACGGACGCGTGGCGGCTGGTCGTGCAAAATGCAGCCGACGGTCAGGCCAAGAAATGTGTAAATCGCGCCCATCCATTCGGAGTCGCGCGCGGCGAGGTAGTCGTTGACCGTCACGAGGTGGACGCCGCGTCCGGTGAGCGCGTTGAGATAAATGGGCAGGGTGGCGACGAGCGTTTTGCCTTCGCCGGTGGCCATTTCGGCGATGCGCCCGCTGTGCAGGGAGTAGCCGCCGATGAGCTGCACATCGAACGGAATCATCTCCCAGAGCAATGGATGCTCGCGCACGATGATTTCCGTCTTGCGTTCGGTGAGACGGCGGCAGGCGTTTTTAACGACGGCGAACGCTTCCGGCAGGATCTCATTGAGCGCCCTGGCCAACTCCGTTTTGTCCTGAATTTGCGAGAGTCGCGCCTTCCAAACGGCGGTTTTCTGGCGGAGCTCGTCGTCGGAAAGTTTTTGGAGTCCGGCCTCGACCTCGTTGATCCGGCGGACGAGCGGCCAAAGTTTCTTCACTTCGCGGTCATTCTTCGACCCGAAAATCCATTTCAAAAAATTCACAGTAAAACCAAATAGTCAGTTGAAAATAGAAACAAAACGCTACGCGATGAAACGCAAAGCGTCAAAACGAATCGCCGATATTTCGGGTCAGGGGGTCAGGAAGAAACCGCTGTTACGTGGTGGGCTGTTGCGACGGCGGCGGATTTTGCCGGACTGCCGGGCTTGGATTCGGCGGCAGGGCATCGTGAACGATGATTGCCGCGCGTTTGGCCGCTTCGGAGATGAGCTTGAGGTGCGGTTCGAGCGCGGGATTTTCACCGTGCTTGAACAGCAAACGGTCGGCGTAGCCTCGAATGATTGCGATGATATTGTTCAGTTCGTGCGCGACCGCAGGTGAGACGTACTGTGTCGAATCAAATTTCTGGTTGGTTTCGTGCAGGGCATCCGCGCCCGCCGCCGCCTCCGCCATTTTTTTGTAGATATTTTCCAATGATGACATCGCTATTATGCATAGCACCTTGCGCGCCAGATTTTTAGACGCGGAAAAACTCAATTTTACCGGCGCGGCGCCGGCCCGATTTCATCACGCATTTCAAGTTTTTTATTGAATGAGACATACTGTTCCAAAGCAGGACAGAAACTTTTGGGTATTTAAATCGCAGGCTGGCTTCTTTTCGTCGCTTCGTTATCCTAAGCCCGGAATCACGGATGAATACCGCGCCCGCATCTCTCGGCCTCATTGCCGGCAATCGTTCCTTGCCGCTGGAATTTGCCCGGCAGGCACGCGCCGCCGGGGTCAAACGGCTCGTCGCCGTTGCGTTTGAAAACGAAACCGATCCCGCGCTGGCCGGACTGGTGGATGAAATCGTCTGGCTCAAAGTCGGCCAGCTTTCAAAAATGATTTCCGCGTTTGCCGACCGCGGGGTGAAGCGATGTGTCATGGCCGGCCAGATCGCGCCGAAGAATCTTTATGATTTGCGACCCGATTTGCGCGCGATGTCGCTGTTGTTCCGGCTGAAGGAGAAAAACGCCCACACGATTTTCGGCGCGATTGCGGATGAATTGAAAAAAGACGGCGTTGAATTGATTGACGCGACGCCGTGGCTGAAATCGCTCATGCCGCAAGCCGGTTTTCATCTCGGCCCGGAATTGTCGGATGAACAACGCGCGGACGTGGAATTTGGTTTTCGCATTGCCCGGGAGGTTTCCCGTTTGGAAATCGGGCAGACTGTTGTCGTAAAAAAAGGCGCGGTGCTTGCGGTCGAAGGGTTTGAAGGCACGGACAAATGTCTTGCGCGCGGCGGGGAACTCGCCGGCAAGGACGGCGGCGCAGTGGCGGTCAAAGTGGCCAAGGTCAATCATGACATGCGGTTCGACATTCCTTGCATCGGCTTGCAGACACTGGAAACTTGTGCCCACGCCGGAATTTCCGTGCTGGCACTGGAAGCTGGGAAAACCCTGCTGCTGGAACAGGAGGCTTGCGGGCAACTGGCGAAAAAAAATATAATCTCCGTGACAACCATTGATTAAATCCCCCAACTTTTATCCCTCAACTCCCAACTTCTGATTTCCATGCTCACTTCCCACGAACTTTTCGGTTTCATGTCGCCGAACCTGGCCGGCGAAATCATCACGTTCACCCTTGAATCGGACAAACCGGTTTACCGCGCCACGCTCAACGCCGTTGCCGAAGCGCGGCACTTGCGCCCGGTTTTCCTTGAGCGCCAGCCCAAAACCCAGCGGCACGCGGCCATGATCGCCACCCTGGCAAGGCCCGCGCTGGATTTGGTCGCGGGCAGCCTGATTCGCACCTGGTTGCTGAAAAAGCACAAGTCCATGCTTGTGGATTTTTTGAACGCGCTGGGGATTAAAAACGAGGAGGGCGTGGTTGAAAATTTGCCGGAGAGCATGGACGACGCGAAATTGAAGCCCGCGATTGAAACGCTGCTCGCGAAATATCCGCCCGAAGCCGTGGCGGTTTATCTGAATGCGTTCAACGACATGAATGAAGCAAACTGGGCGAATCTCAAAAGCATCCTGGAATCAGATCCCCGGCTGCAACTGGGGGCAAATGTTTGAAGGTTGACCGGGACGTTCCCGCTTCGGAAGATTCCTGAATGAAGAATTTGACGGGCAGGCGGGCGCAAATCCTTGAATGGAGCCGCTCAAAATGGGCGGGCTTGGTGCTGGTCGGGTGTGTGTTTGCGCTGGCCGCGGCCCTTTCCTGGCGCCGGTGGCCGGACATCCTGGTTGACTTCGGGATACAACTTTACCTGCCGTGGCGAATTTCCCAAGGAGATGTGCTCTACCGCGACATGATGTATCTGACCGGTGGTCCGCTGTCCCAATACTTCAATGCGCTGCTCTTCAAGTTTTTTGGCGTTTCATTTCGGACGCTGATTTTTGCCAATCTGGCCGTCACGGCGGGGATGTTGGTTTTGGTTTACCGCCGTTTTCTGGCGGCGGCGGACCGGTTGACGGCAACCATGATTTGTCTGGCGATTGTGCTGGTGTTTGTGTTCCAGCATTTCGTACCGGTCGGCAACTACAATTATGTTACGCCCTATTGCCACGAGATATTTCACGGGCTGGTGCTTTCCCTCGTGGTGGTGATGTGGTTGTCGGATTGGGTTGAAAAGGAGCGAATTCAATTTGCCGTGGCGGCCGGCTTGGGTTCCGGCCTGGTGTTTCTGACCAAACCGGACGTTTTCCTGGCGTTAATTGTCTGCGTGGTGGCGGCTTTTTTTGTCGTTGTTTTTTTTCACCGGCGTACCGGCTTCGCGGCCCAATCGCTGGTGGCGTTCCTGCTGGCGGGATTAATTCCCCTGGTGATGTTTTTTGCGCTTTTTCTCCAGGTTGAGGACTGGCGGACGAGTATGCGTTCGGTGGTTTCGGCGTGGGTGCCGTTGTGGCATACGTCCATTACCCGGGACCCGTTTTATCAATGGTGCCTGGGATTGGACCTGCCATTTCTTCATCTCGAAAAGATGGCAGCGCATTTTATTTTCATCGTGATGATAACCGTGATTTACGCCCTGGCCTTCCGGTGCGGGATGGAATCAAGGTTCAAATGGGTGAGACCGTCCTGGATGGTTTGGCCGTTGTTGATAGTGCCACTTTTGATTTTGGCCGTTGTCTGGAATTGGGTTGATTGCGGCCGGTCGTTGCCCCTCCTGGGTTTGTCCGCCGGTGTGTTGCTGGGTTTGAGCTGCAGGAAAATCGCGGCCGAGCCAGCGATGATCTTTCCGTTGCTTTGGAATGTGTTTGGCCTGGCGTTGCTGGCCAAGCTGGGGCTTTTCGCACGGATTTGGCAATACGGATTTGCGCTGGCCATGCCGGCGTTTGCGGGAGTGGTGTACTTGTTCGTCTGGCTGCTGCCGTTGCGGCTGGAACAAAGATACCGCGTCCGCTCCCATTTATTTCGCGTGACCGCCTGCCTGGTGCTGGTGACCGGGTTTGTCCGTCTGTTTCTGCTCTCGGAATCGTATTATCTCCGGAAGGACCGGCCTGTGGGAGGCGATGGGGATAAAATCATGGCCTACGGTCTGGCCGTGGATCCATTTCATGGCACGGTTGAAACCGCATTGTCCTGGGTTGAAAAGAATGTGCCGCCGGACGCGACGCTGGCGGTTCTGCCCGAAGGGGCCATGATTAATTATCTGAGCCGGCGGGTGAATCCAACTCCCCAGCTCGCCTGGTTCCCGCCGGTGATGGCGGTGTTCGGTCAAACCAACATGACCGCCGCCTTTGAGAAAAACAGTCCCGACTATGTCCTGATCATTGCCCGGAGTGCCTCCGAATTCGGGGTGGGTTTTTTCGGCTACGACCCACGGTATGGGATGGAACTGATGCAGTGGGTTGGCAGTCATTACGACCGGGTCTATCCAGTGCCGGACCCGGCCGGGAAACTCGCACCCCAAGAGCACTCTTTTTTCGAACTGCAAATCCTGAAACGGCGACCGCTCATTTTGCCGGCAGGAAACAATTGAAACGATCCCCCTTCACCTATTCTTATGCCGCTTATGAAAAAATTTCTGATTGAATTCATCGGCACATTCTTTCTGGTGCTCACCGTTGGCATGACGGTCATTGAGCTTGGTGCCAGCGTGCCCGGCGGCTGGCGAGAGGGAAAAAAGTATTTCAACAATAGTTCCGAAAGTGCTTTAATCCGGAAAAACCGAAATACATTTATGGCCAAAATCGTGCAACGGCCACGCTCCGGCGCGGTGAAAAGCAAATTCATTGGAGCCAGAAGTTGACCGCCAGCGTAAATTTCGCGAACAATCTCAACCAAACCACAGAATTCACTTCAACCGAACCAAGGAGTAAACATATGTCAACCGAAGCCAAGTGCCCTTTCAACCACGGCGCTGCCACCGGCGGCACCACGAACCAGGACTGGTGGCCGAACCAGTTGCGGCTCGATCTCCTGCAACAGCATTCCTCCAAGTCCAATCCGATGGGTGCGGATTTCAACTACGCAAAAGAGTTCGAGAGCCTCGACCTGGCGGCGGTGAAGAAAGATCTCGCAGTGCTGATGACCGACTCGCAGGACTGGTGGCCGGCAGACTTCGGCCACTACGGCCCGTTATTCATTCGCATGGCGTGGCACAGCGCCGGCACTTACCGCACCGGTGATGGCCGCGGCGGCGGCGGCCGGGGACAGCAGCGCTTCGCGCCGCTTAACAGTTGGCCGGACAACGTCAGTCTGGACAAGGCGCGTCGTCTGCTCTGGCCAATCAAGCAGAAGTATGGCCGGAAAATTTCATGGGCCGACCTGATAATCCTCACCGGGAACGTCGCCCTAGAAACGATGGGCTTCAAAACGTTCGGTTTCGGAGGCGGTCGCGAGGACGTCTGGGAGCCGGATCAGGACGTCTATTGGGGCGCCGAGAAAACCTGGCTGGCTGACAAACGTTACTCCGGCGAACGGGATCTTGAAAATCCGCTCGCAGCCGTGCAGATGGGACTGATTTACGTCAACCCGGAAGGCCCGAACGGGAATCCCGATCCGGTCGCCGCGGCGCGGGACATTCGCGAGACCTTCGCCCGCATGGCGATGAACGACGAGGAAACAGTGGCGCTCATCGCCGGCGGCCATACCTTCGGCAAGACTCACGGCGCCGGCCCTGCGTCCCATGTGGGGCCTGAGCCCGAAGCGGCCGGCCTCGAGGAACAGGGCTTGGGCTGGAAGAGCAGCTTTGGCACCGGCAAAGGCGGCGACGCGATCACCAGCGGTTTGGAAGTCACCTGGACACAGACACCGACGAAGTGGAGCAGCTACTTCTTCGAAAACCTGTTCAATTACGAATGGGAACTCACTAAAAGCCCGGCCGGCGCGCATCAGTGGGTGGCGAAAGGAGCCGACGCGACGGTTCCAGACGCGCACGACCCGTCGAAGAAGCGCCTGCCGACCATGCTGACCACCGACTTGTCGCTGCGTTTCGACCCGGCTTACGAAAAAATCTCGCGGCGCTTCCTGGAGAAACCGGACCAGTTCGCCGACGCATTCGCCCGGGCGTGGTTCAAGCTCACGCACCGCGACATGGGCCCGTGCGCGCGTTATCTCGGACCGGAGGTCCCGAAAGAAGAAGAACTCATCTGGCAAGACCCCATTCCCGCGGTGAATCACAAATTGATTGATGCGCAGGACATCGCCTCGCTGAAAAGCAAAATCCTGGCGTCCGGCCTCTCTGTCTCGGAGCTGGTTTCGACCGCGTGGGCGTCGGCGTCCACGTTCCGTGGCTCCGACAAGCGCGGCGGTGCGAACGGTGCGCGCATTCGTCTGGCGCCGCAGAAGTTTTGGGAAGTCAACCAGCCGGCCCAACTGGCGAAGGTGCTTAAGACTCTCGATGGCATCCAGAGCGCTTTCAACAGCGCCCAATCTGGCGGCAAGAAGGTCTCGCTGGCTGACCTGATCGTTTTAGCCGGTTGCGCCGGCGTCGAGCAAGCGGCGAAGAATGCCGGCCACAATGTGACGGTTTCTTTCACCCCGGGACGCATGGACGCCTCCCAGGAGCAGACCGACGTCGAGTCCTTCGCCGTGCTCGAACCCATCGCGGACGGCTTCCGCAATTACCTCAAGGGCAAATACACCCTGTCGGCCGAGGCGCTGCTGGTGGACAAGGCGCAATTACTGACCCTGACCGCGCCCGAAATGACGCTGCTCGTGGGCGGCATGCGTGTCCTGAAGACCAACTTTGGAGGGGCGCAGCACGGTGTCTTCACCAAGCGACCGGAGGCGCTGACCAACGACTTCTTCGTGAACCTGCTCGACATGGGCACGGAGTGGAAGCCGGTCTCGAAAGACGCGGACGTGTTTGAAGGCCGCGATCGCAAAACGGGTGCACTCAGGTGGACTGGCACGCGTGTTGATCTCGTTTTCGGTTCAAACTCCCAACTCCGCGCCTTGGCGGAAGTTTACGGAAGCTCGGACGCGCAGTTGAAATTTATTCGCGACTTTGTCGCGGCTTGGAACAAGGTGATGAACCTTGATCGCTTCGACCTTGCGTAACCGCTGATCTTTCGTCTGTCGAGCCATCATCTGCTTACCGGCCTTTCGGGTGAAGGCGGACGGGATGCTGAATCCCGTCCGCGCAGCTTGATGCGCTTCGCCGCGCCAAAAGCCACGGACGCTTATTTCCGCAAGTTTCATGATCCGCGTTTCCGGCTGGATTGCGCGCCTGTTTCAAAGAGAACAGTTCCAAACCAACCGCGTTCCCTGAAACTCGAATAGAACATGAAAAACGGACTCTTCCCACTCACAGCCACTGCGGGAAATCCGGATTACGGCCTCGCCATCGGATTCACGGTGACGGTCATGGCGTTTGCGGCCATTGCTTTCAAACGTATCACCCACGAGGACGAATGATTAGGGCGCCCGGACGCAAAAAAACACTTTTTATTTTTGCGCCGTATGTTTTAGTAGAGCACATGACATCCAATTCCCGGCGTTTTCTTGCCATCGTCGTTTTGTTTATGAGCGCAAAACTAGCATCTGCCGCTTCAACCGAACTCGGAACTTTTTCGCACCAACGTGACATCGGCAATGTTGCCAGGGCCGGAACGGTGAATTTTGATCCCGCCAAGGGCGAGTATCTCGTCGCCGGCGGCGGCGAGAACATGTGGTTTACCAACGACGCCTTCCATTTTGTCTGGAAGCAGGCGTCGGGCGATTTCACGCTGACGGCGGACGTTAAATTCATCGGCACTGGCGGCAATCCGCATCGCAAGGCGTGCCTGCTCGTCCGCCAGTCGCTCAAGCCGGGTTCGGTTTACGCGGATGTCGCCCTTCATGGCAGCGGCCTGACGGCGCTTCAATACCGCGACACGCCGGACAGTCCGACGCATGAAATTCAATCGATCATTTCCGCCCCCGCGCGGATGCGAATCGAAAAACGCGGCGATTACATTTCAATGTGGCTTGCTGCCGCGGGTGAAGAGCTGAAACCTGCCGGGGGTTATCTGCGGATTCCGTTCAAGGGGAAATTTTATGTCGGCCTCGGTGTTTGCGCGCACGACAACAAGGCCATGGAGAAGGCGGTTTTCTCGAACGTCGAACTCAAGCCGGTTTCGACACCTGCCAATGCCCAGCCGGTTCTCGAAAGCACGCTGGAAACCGTTGAAGTTGCTTCCACCGACCGGAGCGCGGTTTATCGCACCCGCGACCATATCGAAGCGCCGAACTGGTCGCAGGACGGAAAGTTTTTCCTCTTCAACAGCAACGGGCGGATTTACAAACTGCCGGTGAAGGGCGGCACGCCGGAGCCGTTGAACACCGGGGATCAAATTCATTGTAACAACGATCACGGCCTCTCGCCCGACGGAACGCAGTTGGCCGTCAGCGACCAGACCCAGGATGGCAAGTCGCGCATTTACATTCTGCCGGTTTCCGGCGGAGCGCCGCGTCTGGTCACGCCGCCGGCGCCGTCATATTGGCACGGCTGGTCGCCGGACGGCAAAACGCTTGCCTATTGCGCCGAGCGCAACGGCAAGTTTGGCATTTACACGATTCCTCTTGCCGGCGGCGAAGAAACCCGCCTGACCACTGCACCCGGTGGTTTGGACGACGGCCCTGATTATTCGCCGGACGGAAAATATATTTATTTCAATTCCGACCGGACCGGCAGAATGCAAATTTGGCGGATGAAACCCGACGGCTCGGAGCAGGAACAAATCACTTCCGACGATTACAACAATTGGTTCGCGCACCCATCGCCGAACGACCGGTGGATTATTTTCCTCTCTTACGCAAAGGACGTGAAAGGTCATCCAGCAAACAAAGATGTGATGATCCGGCTCATGTCGCTCTCGGACAGAAAAATTCAAGTGCTCGCGCAATTGTTTGGCGGGCAGGGAACAATCAACGTACCGTCCTGGTCGCCAGACAGCCAGAGTGTGGCTTTCGTCAGCTATCAATTGGTTTATCCGTGAGGTTCCAGCCCGTCCTGAAGGCAAACAAAAATGTGACTGGTGACGACCGCCGGCCGCTTCACGGCTTTCTTCGCGCGCAACCGGATGGAACATTGCTGTCGGTAAAATTGCAGCCGCGCGCCTCGATCAATGAAATTGGCGAACCGCTTGGCGATGAACTGCGAATCAAAGTCACTGCGCCGCCGGTGGATGCCGCGGCGAACGAAGCGTTAATTAAATTACTGGCTGAAAAGCTTGACTGCGCACGTGGGCTTGTCGAATTGGTGCGCGGTCACAAGTCGCGGCACAAAATTGTGAAACTTTACGGTTTCACGCCGGAGGAAGTCTTCAAAAAGCTCGGCTAAATCTACGCGGTCAGTTCCTCCACTGGATACGTCCAAATTTTCGCGAGAGTTGGATGACAATGCGTCGTCGCCCCAATTAGCTGGAAGAACGACCTGAATGCGAGCCGGGAACGTTTGGCGTGCCGGCATGAACAAAGAAACTAACCAGCAATCCGGAGAAGCAAGTCGTTCAATTCCTGCATGTTTGGCGGTTTGCCAATCACGGCGTCCACTTCCGGAGCGGTTTCTCCGTCTTCCTTCATAATCGTGCCCCAGCCGGTCATCATGATGACCGGTGTTTTGGGAGATTCCGCTTTGATCTCCCGGGCCACATGGTGTCCATCAATATCCGGCATGCCCCAATCGGTGATGACGACTTCGTACGGCTGCTTTTCCCGCATCGCGGTGCGGAACAATTCAACGCCGTCCTTGCCGCCGGAGGCGACCATCACCCGATGCTTGAAGTGCGTGAGACAATCGTTGAGGAGCTGCCTGACCTTTTCGTCGTCATCGATGCACAAGATGTTTAAGGAACGCTTTTGTTTGGCCTGGAACAGAGCGCCCCGGCCGGTTTGTGGGGTTTTCCCCCGGATGGGAAAGGTGAGCCGGATACTGGTGCCGGCGCCGGGGGTGCTGTTGACCTCAACGGTGCCGTCGTGGCGTTGCGCCATGCCATAAACCATCGCCAGACCCAGTCCCGTGCCGCCGCGCTGGCTTTTGGTGGAAAAGAACGGTTCCAGGCAACGTTGACGGGTTTTCTCATCCATGCCGATGCCGTTATCCCGCACTTCAAGCTGAAGCTGCCGTTCCGAGTTCTCGTTTTCGTCCAAGGTGGAACGAGTGATGGACCGGGTGACGAGGGTGATGATACCGCCTTGGGGCAAGGCGTCCACCGCATTAAAGATCAGGTTGATCAACGCTTCCCGGAGTTCGCTGGGGTCGCTCAACAGCAGCGGCAGTTCGGGTTCCAATTCGCGCTGAATCTGGATGGAGATGCCGTCACGCTGGGGAAGGTCGCGCCAGCGCGGCCGGGTGAGTTCGATCGCTTCCTCAATGGTTTGATTGATGTTCACCTCGGTCAATTCCTCCGTGGCGGAGCGACGGCGGTAAAACTCCCGCATGCGGGCGACAATTTTGGCTATGTCCCCGCCTGCCTGGTTGATGGTTTGCAGGTAATGCCGTGAGGCCTCCGGCAAATCCGGCAGCGTGTTCAGCAACAGTTCCGAATAGGCGATCACGGGAGACAGGGCATTGTTGACGTCGTGGGCAACCCCGCTGGCCATCTGGCCCAAGGCCCGGAGGCGCTCCTGCTGCACCACCACCTGCTGGGTCCGGCGCAGTTCTTCATAAGCTCTCTGAAGTCCCTCGGTGACGCGCACTTGATCATAAAGGCTGCGGCATTGTTCCTCGGTGGTGATGACTTTGACCTGCAAGGCCTCCTTCTCCG
>Ga0208191_1000046_pt1 | contig 120862 bp, 112 predicted proteins | sample June2015DPH_13_5_FD_184709 | JGI IMG/M metagenome (GOLD analysis project Ga0208191, IMG submission 184709) | Peatland microbial communities from SPRUCE experiment site at the Marcell Experimental Forest, Minnesota, USA - June2015DPH_13_40... | ecosystem: Environmental > Terrestrial > Soil >... | reverse complement strand
GTTGTATTTGCCCATCAGGGTCAGGTCGCCGATGCCGGCGTAACTGGCGGAGCGTTGACCGTTGGGCCCGGGAATACTCACATTATTGCCCCAGTAGTCGATAAAGGGAGCAATCAGATAGACTTCCATATTCTTGGCGGGACCATAGGTGACCTTCACCGGCATATAGTAGGTGTAAAAATTGCCCCCGATGCTCACCGTCCGCCAGTTCGAGTTGAAGAACCCCGGGTAGCAGGACAATGCCGAGAGAACCGAGAGGCTGACATGGCCGGTGTCAATGGGAACGGCGGTGTCAGTGATCATGGGGCCGGCGGTGCTGGGAGCTGTCTCTTTTTTCTCTTCGGGTGGGGCGCTCCCTGCCGGGGTTCCCGGTAAGACTTGCTGGTCGGCGGCGGTTTGCGCCAGGGCCGGCGCCGCGGCCAGGCCTCCTAGAAAACTTAGTAAAGCCAGGCAGACCAGGACCTTGCCCTTGATGCCGCAAACCTTAAGCAGATGTCTAATCATCCAGGTTTCCCCCTTTAAAATTTGATACCCGTTGATTATTAACCATCATGGTGCCGGGTTAAATTTAATTTAGCAAGCTGTCAAACGAAGCTCTGGGGGCTTCACTTTTTTGTTAATTTGCTCCCAATGCACCGGTGAGTCAACGGGAGAGGTCAATTGGCAAAATAGGGCGGGGGAGCCCCTTCCCCCGCCCCTCCGCTTAAACCGCGGCGTCTCCGGTCTCCCCGGTGCGGATGCGGATGATCTCCGCCACCGGGTAGACGAAGATCTTGCCGTCCCCGATCCGGCCGGTGCGGGCGGTGGCCACAATCGTCTCCACGATGATCTGGGCCTTGGCATCCTGGACGACCACTTCAATCTTCACCTTGGGGAGGAAATCCACCTGATATTCCAGCCCCCGGTAGACCTCCCGGATGCCCTTTTGCACCCCGAAGCCTTTAACTTCGGTCACCGTCATTCCCTGCACGCTGATGCCATGCAGGGCCTCCTTTACCGCCTCCAATTTGAAAGGCTGAATGATGGCCTCTATCTTCTTCATGCGCTTCTCCTATATGCTTTCAGACGTCATCGGTTCCTGGTTATGGGACCTTCAGGAAGGCCTGTGGTCCCAGAGATAGTGCTATCGGGAATGCCCGTTGGCCTCCTCTTTCCGCATGCTCCTTGCCTGGGCAAAGTCGGGATAGGCCATGGCGCCCATTTCCGGAACATCGAGACCGGTCAACTCGGTCTCCGGGGAGACCCGCATGCCGATGACCAGATCGATGAGTTTGAAGATCACCCAGGACAGGCCGAAGATCCAGCAGAAATTGACCACCACGTCGATCACCTGGGCGAGGAATTGCCCGCCGTCGCCGAAAAAGAGCCCCCTCACGGTGCCTTCCACGTTATTCCATTTGTCGCCGTAGTTGCCGTCGGCAAACAGACCCAGGGCCAGCACCCCCCAGGCGCCGCAGGTGCCGTGCACCGAGACCGCGCCCACCGGGTCGTCCAGCTTCAGGACCTTCTCGAGGAACAGCACGCTGTAGACTACCAGGACGCCGGAGACCACGCCGATGAGCACCGCCGCCCATGGGGCCACAAAGGCGCAGGGCGCGGTGATGGCCACCAGACCGGCCAGGAAGCCGTTGGCGGACATGGTCAGGTCCGGCTTGCCGAACTTCAGCCACATGGTGATCATGGCAAAGCAGGCGCCGGCGCCGGAGCACAGCATGGTGTTAACGGCGATAACCCCAATCCGTAAGTCAGTCCCCGACAGAGTGGAGCCGGGGTTAAACCCGAACCAGCCGAAGCCCAGGATCAGGGCGCCGGCCACCCCCATGGGGATATGGTGGCCCGGGATGGCGTTGGGGGTCCCGTCCTTCTTGAACTTGCCAATTCTGGGTCCCAGGACGACGATCCCGGCTAAAGCGATGACACCGCCCACCATGTGCACCACGCCGGAGCCGGCGAAATCCACCGAGCCGTGGCCCAGGCCGAAATTGGAGCCCAACTGGGAGAGCCAGCCGCCGCCCCAAACCCAGTTGCCATAGATGGGGTACATAATGGCGCCGACAAACAAGCCATAAACGCAGAAGGCCAGAAATTTCCAGCGCTCCGCCATGGCGCCGGTAGGGATGGTGGCGCCGGTGTCCATGAAGACCATCTGGAAGAGGAACAGGGTGCACACCGAGACGTCATAGCTTTCGCCCGATAAACAGAAACCCTTATAGCCGATGATGCCGAAGGCGTGGCCAAACAGGGAGAGGCTGACTTCGTTATTGAGGTTGGCCACCATGCCCAGGGACGAGACCTGGCCGACGCCGCCGAACATGATGGCAAAACCCGCCACCCACCAGGCCATCATGGCAATGCCATAAATCATGATGTTCATGCCCATGGTGTGCACCGCGTTCTTGGCCCGGGTAAAGCCGGTCTCCACCAGGGCGAAACCGAGCTGCATGAACATGACCAGGTAGCCGGTGATCAGGGTCCAGACAATGTTGATGGAGATCTTGTTGTGGCCCACCGCCTCGGCAATCTCCACCAGGGTGGGCTTGCCGGCCTCCTTGGCGGGAATATCCTTGACGTTGCCGGAGATGGTGCCGCCGGGATCATGGGTGGCGGCGGGCACCGCCGCCGGCGCGGCCGCCTCGTCCGCCGCGGCCGCCAGCAGCGGCGACGCCAGTGATACCAGGATGAATACCAGCAGACAAAGGATGAATCGTTTCGATTGCACTTGGATGCTCCTCCCTCAAGAAATAGTTTTTATAGCAGATGATCAGGGCGCCTTTCACCTGAGGGAAGATTAAGCAATTGTTGTGCCATGATAATTTAATAATAATATCCATAAGTTATATTTAAGGGCCTTAAAATATATTTTACAATTAGGTATATAATTAATTATATATTTCCCTTTTATGTAATAATTTACCGTTTTGATTATTGAGCTACCCAATATTATGAATTATCAATGATACTTATGGTATACAATTATGAAGGTTAACATTGGGGGATTTGACAAATCAAGGGGGCGGCTCGCCTCCAGGGTGAGCCGCCCCCTTGCCTGAACTGGTTAATTCTTGGACCGCAGCCCGGTTAAACCGCGTTTTCCCCGGTCTCTCCGGTGCGGATGCGGATAACCTCCATCACCGGGTAGACAAAGATCTTGCCGTCCCCAATGCGGCCGGTGCGGGCTTCCTTGATGATCGTGTCCACGATGGCCTGCGCCTTCTCATCCGGCGCCACCACCTCGATCTTCACCTTGGGGATAAAATCCACCTGGTATTCCATGCCCCGATAGACTTCCCGGATGCCCTTTTGCACTCCGAAGCCCTTGACTTCGGTGACGGTCATGCCCTGGACGCTGAGGGCGTGCAAGGCATCCTTTACCGGCTCCAGCTTGAAAGGCTGAATGATGGCCTCGATCTTCTTCATTTTTCCTCCTTAATTACAGGTTGTAGGCTATTTCCTGATGTTCACTGAGGTCCAGACCGGCAACTTCGTCATCGGCGCTTACCCGCAGGCCCATGGTGAGGTCCAGGACCTTAAAGAGAATGAGACTGACCACGAAGGAATAGAGCAGAGTAGCCGCCACCGCGATGAACTGGACCCACAATTGCCCGGGATTGCCGAAGAACAGCCCGTCGCCTCCGGCCGGGTTTATCAGTTTAGAGGCGAACAGCCCGGTCGCCAGGGCGCCCACGATCCCGCCGATGCAGTGGACCCCCACCACGTCCAGGGAATCGTCATAGCCCAGTTTCGGTTTGGCCAACACCGCCAGGTAGCAAAGGACCCCGGCAAGGATGCCGATGATGATGGCGGACATGGGGCCGACAAAGCCGGAGGCGGGGGTGATGGCCACCAACCCGGCCACCGCCCCGGAAGCTGCGCCCAGGGTGGTGGGCTTGCCCCGGAAGATCCATTCCGTCCCGATCCAGGCCAGGGTGGCGGCGGCAGTAGCCAGATGGGTGGCGGTGAAGGCGGAACTGGCCAGGGCCCCGGCCGCCAGGGCGCTGCCGGCGTTAAACCCGAACCAGCCGAACCACAGCAGGGCCGCCCCCAGGATGGTCATGGGCAGGTTGTGGGGGATGAAGGATTCGGTGCCGTCGCCATGGCCGCCGTAACCCTTGCGGGGCCCCATCACCAGGGCCGCGGCCAGGGCGGCGATGCCGGCGTTGATGTGCACCACGGTGCCGCCGGCAAAATCCAGGGCCCCCAGGTTCTTCAACCAGCCGCCGTCACCCCAGACCCAGTGGGCGACGGGATCGTATACCAGGGTGGCCCATAATATCATGAAAACCAGAAAAGTGCTGAACTTCATGCGCTCGGCAAAGGCGCCGGTGATCAGGGCCGGGGTGATGACGGCAAACATGCACTGGTAGATCATGAAGGTCTGATGGGGAATGGTGGCGGCATAGGCCTTAAAGGGTTCGAAACCCACGCCGTTTAACCCAAACCAATCCAGGTTGCCGGTGAGGTGCCCCACGTCCGGGCCAAAGGCCAGGCTGTAACCCAAGATGGCCCATTGGATGCTGATCACCCCCAGCAGGACAAAATTTTGCATGATGGTGCCCAGGACATTTTTATTGCGCACCATACCCCCATAAAAGAGCGCCAAACCCGGGGTCATCAGCATTACCAGGGCCGCAGACACCAACATAAAGGCGGTATCACCCGTATTCATGCCAACAATTCCTCCTTTATCTAAATTGGTATATCCGAAAGCAAATGGCGTGCCATTTTCAATTACCAATAATTTCTATAAGTTATCCATATAAAAGCCTGTTGGGTTAACAAAGATGCAAAATTAGGGCAATATAGCTACAAAAATGTTAATATAAGCGCTGATAACACGGCAAGGACCATAAGTAGTTACATTTTTGCTGATCTCCAGGGAGACCTGGGTAAATTGGCGCGACCAGCCTGGTTTTTTATCCCCCCGGCCCTGATCTTGTTGCTATGACCTTTCTGGAGGCGCTCCTGGGGGCGCTGCGGGGGGGAGGCTTTTTCTTCCGACCGGCCGGGTCTACGAACGATTCACCGGCAGGGCGGGGATGGGGGAGGGCGACGTGAAACTGATGGTCATGATCGGGGCAATTTTAGGGGCAGACCCTGCCTTACATTGTTTGCGTGAGCGCCCTCCTGAGCACCCTGGCAGGACTGGGGCTGGTTCTGGCCGGCGGCGGGCGCGGCGGTGAGTGGCGCACCACCCGCATCCCCTGCGGACCCTTCCCGGCGGCCGGGGCTCTCCTTTATCTATTGGCCCAGGGCCAAATTCCCCGGTTTTTTGGTTGGATCTGATCCAGCCGGACCCCGGCAGCCGCCACGAGATCAGGACTTCCGGAACATTCGCCTCAGAAGAGTAGCTCCCCGAGGGCGGCGATCACCCGGTCCTGGTCCCCCTCGGCCATCTCGGGATAGAGAGGCAGGATGACGCTCCGCTCCTGCAGAAGTTCGCTTACCGGCAGCGGCCAGCGCCGCGGGAGATCCCGGTAGGCCGGCTCCCGGTGGGCGCACATCACCCCCCGCCGGGTCTGAATTCCCCGGGCCAGCAAGGCCTGCATCAGTTCCACCTGGGACAGGGGAGAGTCATCCTTAAGGATGATCCAGAAAGACTGCCAGTTGCTCCGGGCAAAGTCCGGCTCCCGGGGGAGAGTGAGATGGGGGTGGCCGGACAATCCCTCCCGGTAGCGGGCTGCCAGGCGCCGGCGGGCGGCCACCAGGCCAGGCAGGCGCTTGAGCTGCTCCCGGCCTATGGCCGCCTGGATGTCGCTGAGGCGGTAATTGTAGCCCACCTCGGGATATTGCTCGAAGGCCACCTTCCCGGCGCCATGGCGCTCAGCGGTGGACAGGGACATGGCGTGGGTCCTGAGCCGCGCCAGGCGGGCCATCATCCCGGGGTCGCCACCGGTGATCATGCCGCCCTCGCCGGTGGTGATCACCTTGCGGGGATGAAAGGAGAAAGTGGCCAGCAGGCCCCGGGGCCGGCCAATGGGCTCGAAGGCGCCCCCTGCTAGCAGGATCTCCGAGCCGAGGGCGCAGGCCGCGTCTTCCACCACCGGCAGCTGATGCCCCTGGCCGACCCTAAGGATCCCTCCCAGGTCGCAGGGCAGGCCCAACTGGTGCACCGCCAGGATGGCCCGGGTTCGTTCGCTGACCGCGGCCTCGATGAGGTCCGGGTTGAGATTGCCTGTCTCCAGCTCCACATCCACGAAGACCGGGGTGGCCCCCAGATAACGCACCGCATTGGCCGTGGCGATGAACGAAGAACTCACGGTGATCACCTCATCGCCGGGCTTGAGGTCCAGGGCCAGCAGGGCCAGGTGCAGGGCGGCGGTGCCGCTGGCGCAGGCCACCGCTAAGGGGGCCCCCACCAGGGCGGCGAATTCCTTTTCAAAGGCCGCCACTTCTGGCCCCTGGATCACCCAACCGGAGAGAATGGCCCGCCGGGCGGCGGCGGCCTCCTCTTCTCCCAGGGTTGGCCGGGCCAGGGGGATTGGTTGCATGGGTTTCTCCTGGTTGAATTTTTGGCGGCGGGTGCGGGACCCTTACGAAAGATACGAAAGATACAAAAAATACGAAATAAGACCCTTTTACCTCATCAAAGCATATTAAATTTATGGCCCGGGAAATCGGGCCGGAGGTCAGGGTTCCCGGCCCTTACCCCGGTTGGGAGGGGGGGGTGAGAGGGAGGGCAGGACTGCCGGCCCTGGCCCTCTAGCCACCTGCTCTCATCTCTGCGCCGACAGCTCCCAGGCCAGGCGGGCGGCGCCCAGGAGGCCGGCGTCGTCTCCCAGTTGGGCCGGGACGACGCTCACCGCCTCCGGCGGGAACAGGGTAAGCCGGTGGTGCAGCTCCTCGGCCAGTGACGGTTGGAAGACCTCCCAGGCCCGGGCAAAGCGGCCGCCGATGATCACCCGGGAAAGTCCCAGGAGGTGCACCGCGGCAGCGATGGCCTGTCCCAGACTGCGTCCCACCCGGTCGAAGGCCCGCAGGGCCAGGGGGTCCCCGTTGAGGGCAGCCGCCACCAGGGTTTCCCCCTGGATGGCGTCGGGATCGGTGACATAGAGATCCTGAAGCCAGGAGGAGACCCCCTGGGCCAGTTGCTCCTTAACCCAGGCTACGGTCCAAAAGGCCGAAGCCAGGGTCTCCAGGCAGCCCCGGCTGCCGCAATGGCATTTTCGGCCATCAGGCTCCAGGGTAATGTGGCCGATCTCCCCGGCGGTGCCTTGGGAGCCCTGCCACAGGCGGCCACCCAAGATGAGGCCGCCTCCCACCCCGGTCCCCAAGGTGATGCCCAACAGATGCAGGTGGCCGGCGCCGCCTCCCAGCCAGTGTTCCCCCAGGGTAAAAAGGTTGGCGTCGTTTTCCAGAAACAGCGGCCAGGCCAGAAACGGCGAAAGAAGCGGCACCAGGGGGCAGTCGTTCAGGACCGGCAGGTTGGGGGAAAAGGCTATGCGGCCTTCCCGGGTGAGAATCCGGCCGGGGATGCCCAGGCCCACCCCTTGGATCCGCACGCCGCGGCAACCGGCTTCCTCACCGCAGGCCGCCAGATCCAGGGCCAGGGTGGAGATCAGGGCGTCCCGATCGGGCATGGTGGCCGTGGCTCGCTCCCAGCGGGCCAGGATCTTGCCGCCGGGGGAGACCAGGGCCAGACGGAGGTTGGTGCCCCCCAGATCGATGCCCACTACCGCCGTCTCTTTTGCCATCAGGTCTCCTTAAAAAAAATCTCCGGAAGTGCTTCCTTGAGGGTGGCCGCGCTGATCGCCCCGGCCCGCACCAGGCGGGGCGGGCTCACGGTCAGGTCCACGATGGTGGAAGGCCGGCCTCCAGGGGTGGGGCCGGCCTCCAGGATCAGGTCCACCTCTTCCCCCAACTCCCTGGCCACCGCGGCCGCCTCCGTCAGGGGAGGTTGTCCGGAGCGGTTGGCGCTGGTGCCGGTGACTGGAAACCCCAGGGCCGCCAGCAGCCGGCAGACCAGGGGCTGGCCGGGCTGGCGCACCCCGATGGCCCCGGTGCCGCCGGTGAGTAAGGGAGGCAAATCCGGCCTGGCCGGTAATATCAGGGTCAAGGGACCCGGCCAGAGATGAGCCAGCAAGCGGAAGGCCGGCGGCGCCTGGAGGGCCACCTGGGGTAACATCTCCGGCCCGGCGATCAGCACCAGGACGGGATTCCCCGGGGGGCGGCGCTTCACCCCGAACAGCCGGGTGAGGGCGGCCCCGTCGAAGGGATTGACCGCCAGGGCGTAAAAGGTCTCGGTGGGCAGCGCCAGGAGACCCCCGGAGCGCAACAGGCCCCGGGCCTCGGCAAAAAAGTCTGCGGCCAGCTCTTCCCGCCAAACCCAGAGGCGCCCCATGCCCCATATTAACTTCCGCCAACCCGTCTGGCAAGTGGCTGTCAGCTTTCAGCTATCATCTGTCGGCAAAAAATCGCGCCCCCCCGCGCTGCTCTGACCTTACCCTTTGCCTTCCGCCCTCCTGACCTTTCCCGTCAGGTGGTCGATATCTATCCTCAGGACCGCAGTTTTATCCAGGGAATTGGCGGTCTTCACCCTCCCCCGCGCTACGTGTTCCGGGTCGTCGCAATAATATTTTTCCACCAGGGCGATTAAGCCTTGCAATTTTTCCTGGTCATTATCGACTTCGTAAATTTTTCCGAAAGCCATGGCGCTCTTATATTTCATGCTAAATTTATCGGGCAAGGGTTCGGCTTCTTGGACGACACAGAAGGAGACTCGATTATCCCGCCGAATATGACGCAATTTCTTACCTTCCAAAGCGCAATGCAAGTAAATGCTATTTTGCAGATAGACGTAGCTGAAAGGGACACCATAGGCATAATCGTCGCCGCTGTTCATGGATAAGACCCCGAACCTGCCGTTGGCCAAAATTTCCCTGGTCTCCGGCCGGTTCAGTCCCCGGTCTTGCCGTCTCATTTCCTGGAACATGTTAATCTTCCTGGGGTGGCGGTCAGCTTGCCACGGCCTGGCAAAGAATTAAAACACCTTGGATCTCAGGTAGGTGGGCATTTTTATGATAAGGAACTGGTGGGCAGTGCCCACGCTACAACTATCCCTTTGAGGGTTCAGCCGCGGAAAAGGTCGTTTCGGCTTCTGAAGAGCCTCCCAAGTCAGGAAATCTCCCTCTCCTCCGATGGGGGAGTTTTTTGTAAAGGTTGGGGTGAGGGGGAATCCTGCTTAGATGTTAGCCTTCAAAATTCGCCTCCGGAACCCCCTCGGTTTCCTACAGACATCCTTAAGATTTAGCTTTCCCTTTTTTGCTGAAAACTGCAAGCTGACCGCTGCCAGCTCTACTTAGCCGTTGTCGCCGCACCTCGAACAGGGCCACGGCGCCGGCGGTGGCGGCGTTCAGGGAGCTGATTTCCCGGGCCGCCTGGGGGATGGCCAGGACCAGGTCGCACTGCCGGCGCACCCGAAGGCGCAGGCCCTTTTCTTCCCCGCCGATGACCAGGGTTAAAGGGCCGGTGAGGTCGGCCTGGTAGAGGCTTTGCGGGGCGGCGGCGTCAGCCCCGACGATGCGCAGGCCCGCCTCTTGGAGGCGCCCGAGGCAGTCCGCCAGGTTGGTGACCCTGAAGACCGGCAGGTATTCCAGGGCCCCGGCCGCGGCCTTGGCCACCGCCGGGGTGAGACCCACGGCGCGGTCCTTGGGGATGATGAGGCCGTGGGCCCCGGCGGCCAGGGCGCTACGGCAGAGGTTGCCCAGGTTCATGGGGTCGGTGAGGCCGTCGGCGGCCGCCAGCAGGGCGGGTTCCGGGAGCTCTCGCAGGCGGTCCAGCAGCTCTCCCTGGGAGAGGTAGGGATAGGCGCCCCGCCGGGCCAGGATTCCCTGGTGGTGGGGGACGCCGCACAGGCGATCCAGAGCGACCCGCTCCCGGACCCGGAAACGCACCCCGGCGGCCCGGGCCAGACGCCGCACCTCCTCCAGCCAATGGCCGCTGACCCCCGAGGCCACGATGACCTCCTCCAGAGGGCTCTCCGGCCGGCGCAGGGCAGCCAGCACCGGATGGCGGCCGTAAATGATCTCACTCCTAAACATTGATTAATGCGCCATCGCCGGAGATGAACCGCCGGGGGCGGCGGTTCTACTTTTGTTTGCCCTGTCCCCAATTCGAGATGGGGAACGGAAGGCGGCTATTACTTTTGAAAAAGTGCAGGTATAATGAGCATTGATTATAGCAGATAATCACTCATGGATACCGAACTCAACCAATTTTATCAGCATCTGTCCGCAGAAAGAGGCCTGGCGCCCCTGACCGTGGCCGCCTATGCAGGCGATCTCCAGGATTTCTGGGAGTTTGCCGAATCGCGGGGGTTATCCCAGTGGGGCGCGGTCTCGCTGGCCCAGCTGCAGGAGTACCTGGCCGCGCTGGAAGGCCGGGGCCTGTCGGCCCGGAGCCGGGCCCGCAAGCTCTCCGCCTTGCGGCAATTCTACCGGTTTTTGCAGCGGGAGGAGAAGGTCTTGTCCCAAGCCAACCCGGTGGAGCTGCTGGACTCCCCCCGCCTACCCCGGCGGCTGCCCCGGGTGTTGGGGGAAGGGGAGGTGGTCGCCCTGCTGGCGGGACCCGACCCCGCCACCCCCAAGGGGCAACGGGACGCGGCCCTGCTGGAAGTCCTCTATGCCACCGGCCTCCGGGTCTCGGAGCTGGTGGGCCTGACCCTGAAACAACTGGACCTGCGCCGGGGGGTGGTGCGCCCCCTGGGAAAGGGCTCCAAGGAGAGGGTGGTACCCATGGTGGCCAAGGCGGTGGAAAAGCTGGAACTCTACCTGGCCCAGGGCCGGCCCCGGCTCCTTAAGGGCCGCCAGAGCCAGTATCTCTTCGTCAACCGCCAGGGCGGGCCCCTGACTCGCCAGGGGTTCTGGAAGATTTTGAAGGACTACGCCCGTAAGCAAGGGGTGGCTGACTTGAGCCCCCACACCCTGCGCCACTCCATGGCCACCCATCTCCTGTCCCGGGGGGCCAACCTGCGGGTGTTGCAACTGCTGCTGGGCCACGCCGACCTGGCCACCACCCAGATCTACACCCACGTGGACGCGGCGCGCCTGAAAAAGGCGCACCAGAAGGCCCATCCCCGCTCATGAACTTCTCCCCTCGCCGCCACCTGCAACCCCCGGGCCGCACCCTGGAGGTGATCACCAGCCACCTCAACGCCGACTTCGACGCCATGGCCTCCATGGTGGCCGCCAAAAAGCTCTATCCCGACGCCATCCTGGTCTTTCCTGGGTCCCAGGAGCCCAACCTCCGGGATTTTTTCATCCGTTCCAGCCTCTACTTCCTCGATTTTGCCCGGAGCAAGAACGTGCCGCCGGAGGAGATCAAGCGCCTTATCCTGGTGGACACCCGCCAGGCCTCTCGCATCGGCAAATTCGCCGAGGCGGCCTCCTCCGGGGAAGTGGACATCCACATATACGACCACCATCCCAACGCCGCCGACGACGTCCACGGCAGCCTGGAGGTGTTGCAGCCCCTGGGCTCCACCACCGCCATCCTGACCCGGCTCATTAAGGAGCGGGGCCTGACTTTGACCCCCCAGGAAGCCACCACCATGGCCCTGGGGATCTTCGAGGACACCGGCTGCTTCACCTTCGCCTCCACCACCCCCCAGGATTTTGAGGCCGCTGCCTTTCTCCTGAGCCAGGGGGCCGACCTCAACATGGTCTCCGAGATCATCACCCGGGAGCTCACCGCCGAGCAGGTGGCCCTCCTCAACGACCTCCTGGAGCACTCCACCAACTTCCACGTGAGCGACATCGAGGTGGTCATTGCCCGGGCCACCACCCAGGAGTATGTCCCAGATTTTGCCATGGTATCCCACAAGCTCATGGACATGGAGAACATTCAGGTGCTCTTCGCCCTGGCCCAGATGGAGGACCGGGTCTTCGTGGTGGGCCGCAGCCGCCTGCCGGAGGTGGACGTGGCCGACATCCTGGCGGAGATGGGGGGTGGCGGCCACAGCCACGCGGCCGCCGCCGCCATCAAGGACCAGCCCCTGGCCCAGGTGGAGGAAAAGCTGCGCCAGATCCTGCACAAACGGGTGCATCCGGGACGCCAGGCCCGGGAGATCATGTCCTTCCCGGTAAAATTGGCGGCCCCGGAGATCACCCTGGAGAGGGCTGCACTGATCCTGAACCGTTACAGCATCAACGCCCTGCCGGTCGTGGCCGACGGCAAGCTCCTGGGGGTGATTACCCGGCAAACGGTGGAGAAGGCCATCTACCACGGCCTGAAAAATCATCCGGTGAAGGACTATATGACCACCGAGGTAGCCACCGTGGACCCGGAGGCCACCTTGCCGCTGATCCGGGAAAAGCTGATAGTTCACAAGCAGCGTGTCCTGCCGGTCCTGGAGGACGGCCAGGTGATCGGCATCATCAGCCGCGCCGACCTCTTGCACCTGCTCAGCGAGGCAGAGGATGAGGCCCAATGGTCCCAACCCATGCGCACCAAGCACATTGGCTCCCTGATGCGGGAGCGCCTGCCCCGGGAGATTCTGGAAATCCTCCAGCAGGTGGGGGCGATGGCCGCGGAGCTCCATTATCAAGCCTACGTGGTGGGCGGCTTCGTGCGGGATTTGCTGCTGCGCCATGAAAATCTGGACATCGACATCGTCATCGAAGGGGACGCCATCATCTTCGCCCGGCATTTCGCCGCCCGCTATGGGGCCCGCTCCCGGGAATTTCAGAAATTCAAGACCGCGGTGCTCATCTTCCCCGACGGCTTCAAGATCGACGTGGCCACGGCCCGCAGCGAGTATTACGAAGCCCCGGGGGCCATGCCGGTGGTGGAATACAGCTCCATCAAGATGGACCTCTACCGCCGGGACTTTATCATCAACACCCTGGCCCTGCGGCTCAATCCCGGGGAATTCGGCATCTTGCTGGACTTTTTCGGGGCCCAGCGGGACCTGAAAGAAGGCCGCCTCAGCCTGCTGCACAATCTGAGCTTCGTGGAGGACCCCACCCGGGTCTTCCGGGCGGTGCGCTTCGAGCAGCGCTTCAAGTTTCGCATCAGCAAACTCACCGCCAACCTCATCGCCAATGCGGTGCGCAACAACTTTTTCCAACGCCTTTCCGGAGCCAGGCTCTTCCAGGAGCTCAAGCTGATCCTGCAGGAGGAGAACCCGCTGCCGGCGGTGGCCCGGTTGGCGGAATTGGACCTGCTGAAGGCCGTCCATCCCCGGCTGATCTATGAGCAGTCGACCCGCTCCATGCTGGAACGGCTCCAGGCGGTGCTGTCCTGGTACGACCTCCTCTACCTGGAGGACCGCTACCAGCGGTGGCAGGTCTATTTCCTGGGGCTGGTGGAAGCGCTCAGTCCCCAGGAGTTGCAGGAGATGCTGAGGGGCTTCAACCTCTCGCCCAAACTGACCGCGACCCTGGTCCAGGGCAAGGAGGCGGCGGACCGGACCCTCGCCACCCTGGTTCGCCTGGGAGAACCGGGCCGCAGCCAGATCTACCACCTGCTGGCGCCCCTGGCCGTGGAAGACCTCCTCTACATGCTGGGCAAATCCCGGCAGGAGCCCCCCCGGCGAAGCATCTCCCTCTTTTTCACCCATCTCAAGAAGCTCAAGCCGGAACTCCGGGGCCGGGACCTGGTGGCCATGAGCTACCAGCCCGGGCCCCTCATCAAGGAGATGCTATCGCGGCTGCTGGACGCCCGCATTAACGAAGAGGTAAAGAGCCGGAAAGAGGAGAAGGACTTTATCCGCCGTTTTTTCGGGCCGCCTTCAAGAGAGTCCTGATGACCCGGATCGATGATTTTGACTACCACCTGCCCCAGGAATTGGTGGCGCAATATCCCCTGGCCCGGCGGGACGCTGCTCGCCTCCTGGTGCTCTCGCGGGAAACGGGAGAGATTGGCCATGCCGGCTTCCGGGACCTGGCCGGTCACCTGGACGAGGGCGACCTGCTGGTGGTCAACGACACCCGGGTCTTTCCCGCCCGCCTCCAGGGGGTCAAAGAGAGCGGCGGCCGGGTGGAGCTGCTTTTGCACCACCTGCCGTGGCCGGAAGGAAACGGCCAGGGAGCTGCCCGGGCCCGGGCCCGGGCCAGCCACCGGGGGCGGCTGCGGCCCGGCCAGGTCCTGCGCTGCGGCCCCCAGTTGCAGGCGGAAATCCTCTCCCTGCCCCAGCCCGGGGTGGCGGAGCTGCGCTTTTTGGCGGTCACGGAGGTATTGTCCAGGGTGCTGGAAACCGGGGAAGTGCCGCTGCCGCCTTACCTCCACCGCCCGGCCGGGGAGGCGGACCGGGAGAGCTACCAGACCATCTTCGCCCGGCAGACCGGAGCGGTGGCCTGTCCCACTGCGGGGTTGCACTTCACCGAGGAGGTCTTCCAGGACCTGGCCCGGCGGGGCATCGAAACGGTGACCCTCACCTTGCACGTCGGGCCCGGCACCTTTTTGCCGGTGCGTGAGCAGGACTATACCCGGCACCGGCTGCTGCCGGAATATTTTGAGCTGTCCGCGGCCGCGGCCGCCCGCCTCAACCAGGCGAAGGCCCAGGGGCAGAAAATCAACGCGGTGGGCACCACCAGCGTCCGGGTCCTGGAACACTGCGCCTCGCCCTCGGGCTTTCAAGCCCGCCGGGGCTTATGCGACCTCTATATCTATCCCGGCTACCGCTTCCAGGCGGTGGACCGGCTGCTCACCAATTTCCACCTGCCTAAATCCACCCTGCTGCTGCTGGTGAGCGCCTTCGCCGGCCGGGACCTGATCCTGCGAGCCTATGCCGAGGCCGTGAAAGAGGCCTACCGCTTTTACAGCTACGGCGATTGCATGCTGATTTTGTAATTTTTTTGATAAATCATCGGCCCATCCTCGATCGGAGGGAAGATTGACATGAAAAACCAATATTTTGGTGATGTTAATGATTTTAGGAAGTATGGATTGCTTCGTGTTTTAACCGGAAATTTGTTTATTGGGGAACAAATTGAATATCTTAGAAAAAATTGGTCCTCTAATCAAGAAATCAGAAGAGCTGGGTTTAAGGAAATTAAAAAGCATTGATTCGAGGCGCTTGTAAAAATCTTTGCAACGACGAAATCGAAATGCTCGGCTAGTTCCCTCCCCCTTGAGGGGGGAGGGTTGGGTGGGGGTGGTAAAAATATTTTGTATTATCCAGTAGTTTTAAACGACTTAGCCCCCTCCCCCCGTGGGGAGGGGGCCTAAAAGCCGAGACTGGCTAGACCAGATTTTGCAAGAGGCTCTTTCGTTCTAACATGTTTTCATTTCATCTAAAAAAATCCTCCGGATCAGATGGGCCCCGGTTGGGAGAGATGGTCACCGCCCGCGGCGTGGTGGCGACCCCGGTCTTCATGCCGGTGGGCACCTATGCCACGGTGAAGACCCTCACCCCGGAAGAGTTGCGAACCATGGGCGCCGGCCTCATCCTGAGCAACATGTACCACCTTTATCTGCGGCCGGGGGCAGAGGCCATCTCCCGGTTGGGAGGCTTGCACCGCTTCATGCACTGGGACGGCCCCATCCTCACCGATTCCGGCGGCTTTCAGATCTTCAGCCTGGCGCCCTTTAGAGACGTCAGCGACCAGGGGGTGACCTTTCGCTCCCACCTGGACGGTTCCAGCCATTTCCTCACCCCGGAGCGGGTGGTGGCCCTGCAAGAGACCCTGGGGGTGGACATCATGATCTGCCTGGATGAGTGCCCCGGTTACCCGGCGCCTGAAGCCGAGGTGCGCCGGGCCGCGGCGCGCACCCTGGATTGGGCCAGGCGGTCCCAAGCGGCCCGCCGCCGGCCGGAGACGGCCCTCTTTGCCGTGGTCCAGGGGGGCATGTTCCCCATGTGGCGCCGGGAGCAGGCCCAGGCCATGCGGGAGATGGAGTTCGACGGTTACGCCCTGGGAGGCCTCAGCGTGGGCGAGGACAAGGAACTCACCTGGGAGATGGTGGCAGCCACCACCCCGGAGTTGCCCAAGGACAAGCCCCGCTACCTCATGGGGGTGGGCACTCCCGAGGACCTGCTGGAAGGGGTGAACCGGGGGGTGGACCTGTTCGACTGCGTCCTGCCCACCCGCAATGCCCGGAACGGCATGGCCTTTACCGGGAACGGCCGGGTGGTCATCAAGAACGCCGCCTACGCCCTGGATCCCAGGCCCCTGGATGAGGCCTGCGGCTGCTACACCTGCCGCCACTATTCCCGGGCCTATCTCCGGCATCTCTATGTTTCCCGGGAAATTCTGGCCTTTCGCCTTTTAACCTTTCATAATTTGTATTATTATTTGAATTTAATGGTTAAAATGCGGCAGGCGATCCGTCAGGACCGCTTTGCCGCGTTTCGCCGGGAAATTTTAAAGAAAATCTCAAAATCGTCCTAATGGAGGTAAGGCCAAGTGTTTAATTGGGCGTATGCGGCTGCCCAGGACGCCCCGGCAGGGGCCGCGAGCGGCTTCACAAGTTTCATGCTCCCCATGGTCTTCATGGTGGCGATCTTTTATTTTCTCCTGATCCGTCCGCAACAGCAAAAGGCCAAAGAGCACAAGGCGCTCCTGGCCAACCTGAAGAAGGGCGACCGCATCATCACCAACGGCGGCATCATCGGCACCATCGTCAACATCGATGACCAGATAGTCAACCTGGAAGTGGCCGACAGGGTCCGCATCGAAATGGGCCGTCCCTACATCGCCGGTTTCGCCCCCAAGAAGGGCGGAAAAATCGAGTAAGGCGACATCCCGCATCCTGGCAGGAAATCTAAGGTGCCGGAGACCACAACCCTCCAGGGGCTGACCCGGGAGATAGACCGACTCCAGGAGCTGGCCCGGGAGTGGACCAGCCTCTTTCCCCAGGCGGTGTCCCAGGTGGAGCACTGGCTTAAGGTTTTGGCCCAGGTGCAGGCCCACCTGGCCGAGGACACCTGCCGCCTGGCGGTGATAGGCGCGGTCAAATCCGGCAAAAGCACCATGATCAACGCCCTGGTGGGCCAGGACCTGCTGCGCCGGGGCGCCGGCATCCTCACCGCCATGATCACCCGGGTGCAGCCCGGACCACAGCCCCAGGCCGTGTTGCAGTTCAAGGAATGGGAGGAAATCAACGGGGAGTTGCGCCGGGCCCTGGGACTGCTGCCCAACCCCCGCCTGCTGGAGAGGGCCGCGCCCCTGGATTTGCAAGAGGCCGCGGACCGGGAGCTCCTGGCCCAGGTGCTGGCCGAGACCCAGGGCGTCGAGCGGTGGCGGAACGGCAGCCTGGATCAGAATTATCTCCTCCTCCAGTCCTATCTGGAGGGTTACCCCCTGCTCCAGGGCCTCTCGCCCGGGAGCGGGGTGCTTAAACTGGCGGGGCCGGACCTGGCCAGGCACCGGGAGCTGGTGACCCGGGAGGCCGCTGCGGTCTATCTCAAGGATGTGCTCCTCACCATCCCCTTCCCCTGGGCGGCCCAGGGGGTGGAACTGGGGGACTGCCAGGGGAGCGACTCCCCCATCCCCCAGCACCTGACCCAGGTACTGTCCTATCTGCTGAAAAGCGACCTGGCGCTCTACGTCATTAGCTCCCGGGTGGGGCTGCGCCAGGCCGATCTCCAATTCCTGGGGGAGCTTAAACGTATGGGGCTGGCCTCCCATATCCTGGCGCTCCTCAACCTGGACCTGGGGGAACATACCTCTTTTCAGGAGTTGATCCGGGTCCGGGATCAGGTGCTGCAGGAACTCAGCCTCTGGCAGCCCCAGGTGCGGCTCTACGCCTTCTCCGCCCTGAAGCTCTTGTTGGATCGGCGCCGGCAGCGGGGAGAGAACCCGGACCCACGGGAGACGGCCTTCCTGGCGGTATGGGCCACGGACCCCGATGCCGCGGGGTTTTCCGATAAGGAAGCGGCCCGCTTCGAAGCCGACTTGCAGCCCCTGCTCCAGGAGCTTAGGAGCCGCCGCCTGGATGGCGGGAGCCTGGCCCAGGTGAGGATGGTAGCCCGGGGTATGCGCGAGCAGTTACAGCTTAGCCGGGATCTCTGGCAGAAGGGCCTGGGGGCCATTCAGGAGATAGAAGCGCGGCTGGAGGCCCGGCGCCAACCCTTGCAGGCCACCATGGCCAGCCTCAGTCAGACCCTGGAAGGCGCCGGCAACCGTCTGAAAAAGGAGCTGCGGCGCCGGGTGGACCACCTGCTGGACTGGCACGCCGGACCGGTGGCGATGGCTCTTCAGGAGTTCATCGGGAAATTCCAGCCCCAGTGGGAGGAATTAACGGCCTCGGGCACTCCGGCCTCTTTCCGGCCCGCCCTCTATCGGATGTTCCAGGAATTCGCCAAGGGTCTGGCCCAGTTGCTCACCTCGGAGGTCAACATCATCCTGGTGGAATTCATCCGGGCTCAGGAAGAGTGGTTGCTCCAGGAACTGTCCCATCTGTGGACCCCGCTGTTTTTGGCCTTACAGGAGGCCCTGACCCTCTATTACCGGGAGATTACAGAGCTGGGGCTGTCGGCCGCCGCCCCCACCCTGGAGGTGGCCGCCATTCCTCGGCCCCAAGGTCTGGAGATGCCCCTGCTGGTCCTGGAACCGACGCCCGGCTGGCGCTTTGCCAGAGAGGTCTGGCTGCGCTCCGGCCTGGGTTTCCTTGGCCGGACCTGGGAGGCCCTGAAGCAGCGCCTGGGACTGGGCGAGGAGAAGGAGCCCCGGCGCCAGCTGCGGCGGGACCTGGAGAGGGCCCTGACCTCCCTCAAAGAATGGCTCCGGGAAGAGGTTCAGGTGGGGCTCCTCGATTACCGGGAGCGCCTGAAATTCCAGTACTTCTTCCCCCTGGTGGAGCGGTGGCTCAAGCAGCAGGAGGCCGGCCTGGAGGATACCCTGGGCTCCCTGGTGGGCAGCCTCTCGGGCCTCACCGCGGCGGTACACCTGGAGGAGGGGGAGCGCCAGGCCCGGGAGCAACGCCTGGAGGAGATGATCCCCAGGCTCCAGGCCATCGAGGCCCGCCTGGCCGGCGGTTCTGGATAAGGAACAGCCGGGGCCGGCTGTTCCGCAGGTTACCTTGGTTTTCTTTGCAGCCCGGGCGCCTTGGCGTGAGACGTTACCCTCATGACCGACAAACTTCCCTACCTGGCCCTGAAATCCATCCCTGGAGTGGGACTGGTGCTGTTCTATCGTCTGCTCGCCAGGTTTGGCCAGCCGGCCCGGGTCTTTCAGGCCAAGGCCGGGGAGCTGCTCGCCGTCAAGGGGGTCAACTCTGACCTGGCCCAGGACCTCCTGGCCTTCCGGGATTGGGACCGGGTGGAGGCGGAATTCGCCAAAATGTCGGCCGCGGGGATAGAAGTTATAATGCCGGACGATCCCCGCTTCCCGGCGCGTCTTAAACAGATCCCTTATCCGCCGGCCTTTCTTTTCGTCAAGGGAACCCTCCTGCCCCAGGACGACCTGGCCCTGGCGGTGGTGGGCACCCGGAGCGCCTCCTACTACGGTTTGAAGACCTGCCGGCGCCTGGCCGGGGCCCTGGCGGCCCGGGGAGTGACGGTGGTGAGCGGACTGGCCCGGGGCATCGACACCGCCGCCCACCAGGAGGCCCTGGAAAACGGCGGCCGCACCCTGGCGGTGCTGGGCTGCGGCCTGGACGTGGTCTATCCCCCGGAAAATCTCAAACTCTATGGGCAGATCCCCGAGCAGGGCGCCTTGATCAGTGAATTCCCCCTGGGCACCCCGCCGGAGGCCAGGAATTTTCCCATCCGCAACCGCATCATCAGCGGCCTGGCCCTGGGAGTGGTGGTGGTGGAGGCGGGCCTGAAGAGCGGCACCGGCATCACGGTGCGCTATGCCCTGGACCAGGGCCGGGAGGTCTTCGCGGTGCCGGGTCCCATCGATTCCCCCACCAGCGTCGGCCCCCACCGCCTCATCCAGCAGGGGGCCAAGCTGGTCCAGGACGTCGAGGACATTTTCCAGGAATTCCCTGACCTGGCCAGGGGCCCGGGTCCCCTGTTCGGCGTACCCTCCCGGGTCAGTGAAACCGGCGGCCCAGCCGCGGCAGGCGCCACCAGGCCGGAGGATCCGCTGCTGGCCATCTTAGGCTCCGACCCCCTGCCGCTGGAAGAGCTGTTGCGGGCCACCGGGCTTCCCGCCCCCCAGGTCCTGAGCCGCCTCACCGTCCTGGAGCTGGAGGGCCTGATCCGGGAGCTGCCGGGAAAGCGCTATGTGCTGGAGAATTGACCGGCCGGACAGATTTCTCTTTATTCTCCAAGGCCCTATCTTGACACAGACGCCAATTTAAGCGAATCTTAACCCCTGCCGAACCTAATTCCTGCCCGTGGCAGGCAAATCCCCGAACCGGCTATAACTTAAAGAACATGCCCAAATCCCTTCTTATCGTCGAATCGCCCACCAAGGCCAAGACCTTGCAGAAATACCTGGGGCGTGATTTTGTGGTTCTCTCCAGCAAAGGCCACATCAAGGATCTGCCCCCCCATGAACTGGGGGTGGACCTGGAGCAGGATTTTGCGCCCCAATACGCCACCATCCTCGGCAAGGCCAAGGTCATCCGGGAGTTGCAGAAGGCGGCCGCCGGCATCTCCGAGGTCTTCCTGGGTCCCGACCCGGACCGGGAAGGGGAGGCCATCGCCTGGCATATCGCCGAGGCCCTGGGGGAGAAGGACCATCACTTTAAGCGGGTCCTGTTCCTGGAGCTGACCCAGGCAGCCATCCGAGAGGCCCTGGCCCATCCGGTGGCGTTGGACCGGCCCCGCTATGAATCCCAGCAGGCCCGGCGGGTCCTGGACCGCCTGGTGGGCTACCAGATCAGTCCCATCCTCTGGCAAAAGGTCAAGACCGGCCTGAGCGCCGGGCGGGTGCAGTCCGTGGCCCTGCGCCTGGTGTGCGACCGGGAACGGGCCATCCAGGCCTTCGTCCCGGAGGAATACTGGTCCCTGGATGCCTGCCTGGCCGGGAAGGAGCCGCCGCCTTTCCTGGCCCGCCTGGTGAAGCACGGGGCCAGGGCCTGCAAGCCCGCCAATGCCGCCCAGGTGGAAGGCATTTTGGACGACCTCGAGGCCGCGCCCTTCCGGGTGGCGAAGATCGAAACAAAGCCGCAACGGCGCTACCCCTCGCCCCCGTTCATCACCAGCAGCCTGCAGATGGAGGCCAACCGCAAGCTCCGCTTCGCCCCCAAAAAGACCATGTCCCTGGCCCAAAGGCTCTATGAAGGCGTGGATTTGGGGGACGAAGGCCCGGTGGGCCTGATCACTTACATGCGCACCGACTCCACCCGGGTGTCCGGCGAGGCCCTGGCGGCGGTGCGCCGGTTCATCATTGACGCCTATGGGGCCGATTACCTGCCCAAGAGCCCCAACCTCTATAAGAGCCCCAAGGGGGCCCAGGAGGCCCACGAGGCCATCCGGCCCACCGCGGTGGGCCGCCGGCCCCAGGACCTGAAGCAGTTTTTGAGCAAGGAACAACTGGCCCTCTACGACCTCATCTGGCGGCGCTTCGTGGCCTCCCAGATGAATCCGGCCATCTATCAACTGACCGCCGTGGATATCCAGGCAGGGGATTACCTGTTTCGGGCCACCGCCTCGGTGCTGCAGTTCCCCGGCTTCACCGCGGTCTATCAGGAGTCCCGGGAGGGTGAAGAGGAAGAGGGGGCAGCCAAGCTGCCGCCCCTGAAAAAAGGGGAGCTGCTGGAATTGCGGGATTTCGACCCCCAGCAGCACTTTACCAAGCCGCCGCCCCGCTTCACCGAGGCCTCCCTCATCAAGGAGCTGGAGGTCCAGGGCATCGGCCGGCCCAGCACCTACGCCACCATCCTCAGCAACCTGCAGGACCGCGATTACGTGGTCAAAGAGAAGTCAACCCTCTGGCCCACGGAAATGGGCCTGGTGGTCAGCGACCTCCTGGTGGAAAACTTCCCGAAGGTCATGGACCTCAAATTTACCGCCAATATGGAAACCGACCTGGACCGGGTGGCGGAAGGCCGGGCCTCCTGGCGCCAGATCCTGCGGGATTTTTACGGGCCCTTCGCCCGGGATCTGGAGGCGGCCAAGGGCGGGATGCGCAAGGTGAAAAGCGTCCCCGCCGGGGTCCGCTGTCCCCGCTGCGGCGCCGAGCTGGTGGTGCGCTGGGGGAAAAACGGCGAATTCCTGGGGTGCTCCGCCTACCCCGAGTGCGGCTTCACCGGGGATTTCAGCCGGGACTCCCGGGGACGCCTGGTGCTCAAAGGTGAGGAGGCCATGGCGGCAGCCGGTCCGGGAGGCGCCGCCACCGGCCTCAAGTGCCCAAAATGCCAAAAGGAATTGGTGGTGCGCCGGGGACGGCTGGGGGAATTCCTGGGCTGCTCCGGCTACCCCGGGTGCAAGTTTACCCAGAATTTCACCCGGGACCCTCAGGGCAAGCCGCGGCCCCTGGATCAGGGAGCCGAGACCACCGCCGCTTACCGCTGCCCCCGAAAAGCTTGTACCGGCAGCCTGGTGAAGCGCCGTTCCCGGCGAGGCATCTTTTACGGCTGCAGCAACTACCCCAAATGCGATTTCACCCTGAACCAGCCGCCTGTAGAAAGGCCTTGTCCCCAATGCGCCTTTCCCTGGCTCATGAAGAAGGGCAAGAAGATCCTTTGCCCCCGGGATGAATGCGCCTTTCAGCAAGCAGTGGTGGCCGAGGCCACCGGGTAAGGGCGGTTTTTGGTTTTCAGTTTTCGATTTTCGGTAAGAGCAAAAACAAACAGATTATGAAAAAGATATTGAAGCTGACGAGCTTGAGCGACGTGCCCGCGAACTCCGTGTGGATCTAGGTTACGATAGTCACCATAGGGGTGCCGTGCCCGCCGGCTTTTTGGCGGCCACAGGCCGCCCTATAATGATAACAGGTGGCACAGGCGTCTCGCCTGTGCGCTCACCGCAAGAAGCCCGCGCCTCCAGATAAAGGAAATGGTGGGCAGTCGCTACATTTCCTTATCCAAGAATGTTGCTCCCCGAAAAATGATCACCGAAAACCGAAAATCGCAAACCGAAAACCGCATCACCATCATCGGCGGGGGCCTGGCCGGGGCGGAGGCGGCCTGGCAGTCGGCCCGCCGGGGAGTTCGGGTTCTCCTCCTGGAGATGAAGCCCCGGAAGTTTTCCCCGGCCCACCATTCGCCCCGGTTGGGGGAGTTGGTCTGCAGTAATTCGCTGCGGGCCGAAGCCCGGGAGAGTGCGGTGGGCCTGCTCAAGGAGGAGATGCGCCGGCTCGGCTCCCTCGTCATGGCCGCGGCGGAGGCCACTCGGGTGCCGGCGGGGCGCTGTCTGGCGGTGGACCGGGAGGCCTTCGCGGCGCAGATCACCCAGGCCCTGGAGCAGGAACCTCTGGTGGAGATCGTGCGGCAAGAGGTCACCGGCCTGGATTTGACCTCCACCACGGTGGTGGCCAGCGGCCCCCTGACCTCGGAGGCCCTGGCCGCGGCCCTGGGCCGCCTCAGCGGGCGGGAGCATCTCCATTTTTATGATGCCATCGCCCCCATGGTCGCGGCGGAATCCCTCGATCCGGGTCCGGGCAAGATCTTCCGGGCCTCCCGCTACGGGGCCGGGGAGGACTACCTCAACTGCCCCTTCAGCGAAGCAGAGTACGCCACCTTTTACCAGGCCTTGCTGGAGGCGGAGCAGGTGCCGCTGCAGTCTTTTGAGGAGCCCCGCTATTTTGAGGGCTGTCTGCCCATCGAGGTGATGGCGGCCCGGGGCTACCTCACCCTGGCCTACGGCCCCATGAAGCCGGTGGGGCTCACCGACCCCAGGACCGGGCGGCAGCCCTTCGCGGTGGCGCAACTGCGGGCGGAAAACCGGGAGGGCACCGCCTACAACCTGGTGGGGTTTCAGACCAAGCTGAAATACCCGGAGCAGGAGCGGGTCTTCCGACTGATCCCGGGCCTGGAGAAGGCGGAATTCGTGCGCCTGGGCTCCATCCACCGCAACACCTTCATCCACTCGCCCGGCCTGCTGAGCCCCTCGTTAAATTTTCTCAAATATCCGCAGCTCTTTCTGGCTGGGCAGATCTCCGGGGTGGAGGGCTACGTGGAGTCCGCGGCCATGGGCCTGCTGGCGGGGATCAACGCCGCCCGCCAGGCTCAGGGGCGGGAGTTGGCAAGCCCGCCCCGGGCCACCGCCCTGGGGGCCCTGGTGCATCATCTTACCAATACGGATACCAGGGACTTCCAGCCCATGAACGTCAACTTCGGGCTGTTCCCGAAGCTTCCGGGCCGCATTTCCAAACAGCTCCGGGGCGCGGCCTATGCGGAGAGGGCCTTAAAGGAATTGGCCGGGTGGGTCGAGGCCCTTGGCGAGGGGAGGGAAGAGGGCCGGTAACGCCCGCCGCGGCGCGGAGGTTTCGGTTTTTTGGTTTTCCGTTTTTCGGTTTTTATTCGTGTTTCATAGACAGGGGCGGCCGATCACAGGCTGGAAGCCTGTGCCACTATCGCCCCTCTCGCCTAATACAGCCGGCTCGCCAGTATGCCGCGGCGGTAGAGAGAGATATAGCCGTCCTGGGAGACGCAGATGCCCAGGACCCCGGGGGCGTAGGCGGAGAATTCCCGGGTCACCTGGTGGCGCATGCCGCTGCCCAGGTCGTCCTGGGCCGCTGTCAGGCTCAGCGCGGTGGGAGTCAGGCGGGCCCGAAACTGGCAGGCTTCCAGGAGGTCATCGAAGATCACCGCGCCATCGGATTTGGCCAGGCCCAAAAGGTGTGGCAGCCAGCGCTCGTGCAGGGGGACTGACTCGGCCAGGCGCACCTGGTTGTCAATGGGAAACTTGGGGTCCGACAATTGTTCCCGGGTCAGACCGACGAGCAGGATGGCCCCATGGCCGTCGCGGCGCAGCATCTCCAGGAGGGCCTTGAGGCAGCGGCCGGCGGTGGCCGCATGGATGCCGGGGCAGACCTCTTTCAACTCCCGCTCCAGCTCCTGCCAGAAGACATCCTGGAACAGGGGAATATGGAGGTGGCCGTGGCGGTATTCCAGGACCGAGAGAGGGATGCGCCGGTTTTTCCGGCCCCTCAAGGCGATCCAAAAACTGACCCCTCCCCGGTGGGAGATGGTGGCCAGCCACAGCACCGAACGCCAGGCGGCGGCGCTGGTGAGCTGGCGGTTCGCCCCCTGGGCCGGCTCCAGATGCAGCAGGCCGACGATGCGGCCGCCATACACCGCCAGGAAGTTGGTGCGGCCATCGGCATTGAGGAGGAACTGCCTCAGGGCCTGGAGCCCCTGGTCCAGGGAGGTGTAATTATCTTCATGGTACAAGACCAGGGATGGCCAGCGGCACCGGTAATATTCCAGGGGCCGGGCGGCGTTGAGGAAGGCGAAGCCGGTGAAGAGCCGCTCCCCCTCCACGGAATAATAGAGGAGGCGTTTAAAGAGGCGCCAGGCCCGGACCACCGCCTCTTCCTGGCCGCCGCCCGGCATCTCGCAGCGCCGGAGATCGGCGCTGCTTTGGAGCATGGAGCCGATGTAGGGGTTGTCCTGGGTATCCAGCTTGATGGTGGCGCAGGGAGCCCATGCCAGGCTCTGGAGGTAGCCGGCCACCACCTGCTCCTCCAGGGAGTAAGGAATGAAGGGGAACAGCCGCTCCTGGCCCGCCGGCGTCAGGGACAGGTGATACAGCACCAGGCGCCCGAAGATCATGCTGAGAAAGCGGATATGGAAAGGAGACAGCAGGAAAGTGGTCTGCAGGGTATGGAGGCGCAGATCCAGGACCATCCCCGCCAGTTTCAGGCGGATAACATGGGACAGTCCTTCCCACTCCCGGGCTACCAGGTTGGGGTAGATGTACCCCTGGACTTCCACCAGATGACGCTGGAAGTACATGGAAAAACAAGGAAAAAGTTCTAGCCCCCTGGCCTGGGGGGGCACAATGCTGGCGGGGTAGTCTGCCCACTCCAGGCTGCAGGTGGTGACGTCGTCGATCAGCCGCAACACATCCGTGCCGGTTGCCAGAGATTTCAACTGGGCCGCAAGGGATTCTGGTTCGGATGACCTGGAACGAGTCTTTGCCATGATTAACCCTTGATCACCTTAAGGTACCGCCATTTGGGGTCCTGGCGTGCCCCGGTGCCCTCCCCGGGATGGCTAGACCCAGAAAATTCCAAGACATCGTTAGTATTGTGACAAGGATTGCCCCCGGGGTCAAGGGCGGATCCGTTTTTGGCAGAGGGCCGCCAATCCCCGGCAGTCCCGGCGGAGGCGGGCGGCGATCTCCGGCCAGTCGAGGGTGGTGAACCGGCGGTCATAGAGCAGCCAGCGCCCCCGGGCCATGACATGGCGCACGTCCGCGGCCCGGGCCGCGTAGGCCAGGTGGGAGAAGGGATCGTAAAGGGGGGTGAGGTGGGGCTGGTTCAGGTCCAGGACGATGAGGTCCGCCTCTTTCCCCGGGGTCAGGGTGCCGGTCTGGTTCTCCAGCCCCAGGACCCTGGCCCCTTCCCGGGTGGCCAGGGCCACCGCCGCAGGGGCGGGCAAGCAGGTGGGGTCACGGCGCCAGACCTTGTGGAGCCTGGCCGCCAGGCTCAATTCGCCCCACAGGTCCAGGTTGTTGTTGGACCCGGCCCCATCAGTGCCCAGGCCCACGGTGACCCCCTGGTCAAGCAGTTCCGGGATGGGGGCCACCCCGGCGGCCAGCTTGAGGTTGGATTCAGGGCAGTGGCTCACCTTAACGTCCCGGCGGGCCAGGAGTTCCTGGTCGGCGGCTGAGAGCCAAATCGCATGGACCGCCACCGTCTTCTCATCCAGCACTCCCAGGCGGTCCAGGTGGGCTGCGGGGCTAAGGCCGGTGCGCCGCGAAAGCTCCTCCACCTCTCCCCGGGTTTCCGCCAGGTGCAGGAAAAAGGGGACCCCCCGGGCCCGGGTCAACTCCTTGGCCCGCATCAGGGTTTCGGCCCCGCAAGTATAAGGAGAATGGCAGAAAATCGCCGAGGTGATGCCCTGCCGGGCAAGGTCCGACCCGCTCTCGAGAAAATCGGCCGCCAGCTTCAGGTGGTCCCGAGGGTCGGGGGCTCCGGGGGCCGGGAAGTCCACCACTCCCTGGGCGGTGACCGCCCTTAGGCCGGCTTCCGCGAAGGCCCGGCGCACCTGGGATTCGAAGAAATAGCCGTCGGCCACGGTGGTGATGCCGCCCCGGATCATCTCCGCCGCGGCCGCCAAGGCCCCCCAATAGGCCTTTTCGTCGTCTAGCCAGGCGGCTTCAGCGGGAAAGATGAAATCCGTGAGCCAGTTTTTAAGGGGCAGGTCGTCGGCCAGGCCCCGGAACCAGACCATGGGGGCGTGGCAGTGGGTGTTCACCAGCCCGGGGAGAACCAGGGAACCCTCCAGGTCCAGGATTTGCCGGGCCGGGGGCAGCTCCCGGACGCCGGCGGCCGGCCCTACGGCCCGGATCTTGCCGCCCTGAACCGCCACGTAGCCCCGGAAAATGGGAGCCGCCCCCGCCTCCAGGGTGAGGACCAGGGCGTTGCATATCAGGAGGTCAACTTCCATGATGCACCTGGCGGCACCTCCAGAACGCACCCCTGGTATCTTAGGTTAAGATACGCTTTATGGAAGTCATGGCATGGTTAACGTTGGCAAAGGGACATTGTGGTTTAGCCGGTGGGGCGGGCGTCTCGCCCGCCCCACGCGGGAATATGGTGCGCCAGACGCAACCAAAAACCCAACCCCCTGGATGTTGGGAAGGTTTCGGCGGCGCCCCCAGGTTTAGGCGGAAAACCCGGGAGCAGCAGGCTGGGGCTACTCCTGGTATTTTCCCTCGATGGCAGCGATGATGTCGTAAAGCTCCAGGAAGGCCTGGACCACCTCGGGGTCGAATTGCCTGCCGGATTGCTCCTTGATGCTGAGCAATTTGCTGACCAGGTCGATATTCCGGCTCGGTTCTGCAGTCATGCCTACTCAGCCCCAGGCGGGATTTGGGCGGTGGCCGCAGAAACCCGGGTGATGTCCAAAGGGGCGCCGTTTTGCTCCGCCACCGCTTTAAGGAACTTGGTCCAGTCGATGCGCCTGGCCAGATTCCGCTCCTCTAGCCGCTTGATGGCGTATTGCAGCATATCGGGGATCTTGGAATAGAGGTCTTCGTGAACCTCCACAAAGATGCGCCCCTTCAGAAAACCGAACTTCACCGGCTCATAGATATACTCCACCGTGGTGCCCACCGGGGTAAGGTCGAAGAGTTCATTAATATCTTCCGGATAGTGGCGGTTGCAGCCGTGGCTCACCAGGCGGCCCACCCCCTGGGGATAGCAGGTGCCATGGAGGCCGTAATGGGCCGGGGCCATCCCCATCCAGCGGTCGCCCACCGGGTTATCCTCTCCCGGCGGCATGTAGGCCATACCGTATTTGGCCTGGAGGTGCGGTGGGATGTGCCAGCCGGGGTTCACCGCTTTGTTCGCCACCCGTAAGCGCTTGCCGATGGGAGACTCATAATCCAGCACCCCGATGCCGATGGGATAGGTGCGCACCTCGTTTTTTTCCGGGAAAAACCGGTAGCCCCGCAGTTCCACGACGTTAATCAGGTAGCCGGGATAAGAGGAACGCTCCGGGATGATCCACTGGGTGGGGATCACGATGTCCGTTTCCCAGGGCAGGTAGAAATGGTCCAGGCTCCAGTGATAGTGGGCCAGTTCCCAGAAGCCCAGGTCGTACTTCCGGGCAATGGAATAGAGGTTTTCATAACGCACGATGTGATGGGTCTGGGGCTGGCCCACCACCGTCACCGCTTCCGGGTCCACCCCCGCCCCCTGGGGCAGGCGGTAGCTGAAGGGTCCGGCCCCCCAGGCCAGGTTGCCGCTGCCCAATAACCCGAGAGCCAGGAAAAACCCAAGAAGTTTCCGAAGTATTGACATGGCGCCAATTCAATTTTATATGAAATAAAGCGTAGAGAAACGGAAAAGGGGAAACCCAGGGTTAACCTGGGGTGAGTGACATCCCCTCTCTATCTAATATAATTAATGGGCGAATCATTTGCCAATAATTTCTCAGGAAGGACACTTTACCGCATATGCTTCTGGACGGCCACACCCACATCTTTCCTGAGGAAGTCTGCCGGCGGCGGGAGGACTTTTTCGGAGCGGAGCCCGCCTTTCGCCTGCTCTACGATTCTCCCAAGTCCAAGTTGGTGGGCCCCGAGGACCTGCTGGCCGCCTTGTCGGCAGAAGGGGTGGAGGCCGCGGTGGTCCTGGGGTTCCCCTGGCGCCAGGAACGCCTCTGGCGGCGGCACAACGAAGTGATCCTGGAAGCCCAACGCCGCTGGCCCCGCAAACTCTTGGGCTTCTGCGCGGCGCACCCGGCCATGCCCGGGGCGCTGCGGGAGCTGGAGCGCTGCCTGGCCGCCGGCGCCCGGGGCATCGGGGAATTAGCCTTTTATCTGCAGGATTGCAGCCGGGACCTGAAGGACCTCCTGGCCCCGGTGGCCGAGCTCTGCCGCCATTATCGGGTGCCCCTGATGATCCACGCCACCGACCGGGCCGGGGCGGAATACCCGGGCCGGTCGCTGACGCCCCTGGCGGCCTTCTACCAGGTCATCAAGGCCTTCCCGGAAACCACCTGGATCCTGGCCCACTGGGGCGGGCGGCTGCCGTTCTACGGGCTCCTGAAAAAAGAGGCCCCCGAGGCCTTCAGAAACGTCTACTTCGATACCGCCGCCTCCCCTTTTATCTACCGGCCGGTGATTTACCGCGTGGTGGCGGAGATGGTGGGCCCGGAAAAGATCATCTTCGGCAGCGATTATCCCCTGCTGCCCCCCAGCCGCTACCTGAAAGAGATGGAGGAGGCCGGCCTCCGGGAGGACTGGCGGGAGATGATCCTCGGGAAAAACCTGGCGCGACTCCTCGATTGGTGAGCTTTAGCGGACAGCTCCCGACAAAGGAACGGATTTGGATCAAATTTCGGACGTACTGGTAATCGGTTCTGGGCTGGCGGGTCTCAGTTATGCCCTGAAGGTGGCGGATTTCGCCCAGGTCAATCTGGTGACCAAACAGGGGTTGACGGAAACCTCCACCAGCAAGGCCCAGGGGGGCATTGCCGCGGTGTTGGGACCAGATGACCGGTTCGAATATCACATTCAAGACACCCTCATCGTGGGGGAAGGCCTGTCGCATCCGGACATCGTGGAGCTGGTGGTGCGCCAGGGGCCGGCGCGCATCCGGGAACTGATCGACCTGGGGGCCCACTTCGACACCGGCAAGGACAACAGCTATGACTTGGGCCGGGAAGGGGGCCACTCCCGGCGGCGGGTCATCCACACCCAGGACATGACCGGCGCCGAAGTGGAGCGCATCCTGGCGGAGAAGGTCCTGGCCCATCCCCGCATCCGGGTCTTCGAAAACCACATGGGGGTCAATCTCATCACCCTGGAGCGGGTGGTGCGCCAGGGGGGGGTGGTGACCGAGGCGGAGAGAACCTGCCTGGGGGCCTATGTCCTCAATAAGGAGAGCGGCCAGGTGGATACCTTTCTGGCCCGCATCACCCTCCTGGCCACCGGCGGGGCCGGCAAGGTCTATCTCTACACCAGCAATCCCGACATCGCCACTGGCGACGGGGTAGCCATGGCCTACCGGGCCGGGGCCCGGATCGGCAACATGGAGTTCGTCCAGTTTCATCCCACCTGCCTTTACCATCCCGCGGCCAAGAACTTTCTGATCTCCGAGGCCTTGCGAGGCGAAGGGGCCGTCCTCATGGATCAGGACGGGCGCCCTTTCATGGAGAAGTATCATTCCTTGAAAGACCTGGCCCCCCGGGATACGGTGGCCCGGGCCATCGACCTGGAGTTGAAAAAGAGCGGCGCCGATTGCGTTTTTCTGGATATCAGCCACAAACCGGCGGATTTTGTCCAGGGTCGATTCCCCAATATCTACCAGAGATGCCTGGAATTGGGCATCGATATCACCAGGGAGCCCATCCCGGTGGTGCCCGCGGCCCACTACCTGTGCGGCGGGGTGGTGACCGACGCCTGGGGCCGGACCACCATCACCAATCTCTACGCCGTGGGTGAGGTCTCCATGACCGGGCTGCACGGGGCCAACCGCCTGGCCAGCAACTCCCTCCTGGAGGCCCTGGTCTTCTCTCACCAGGCCGCCCAGGCCGCCAGGGAGACCCTGCCTGAATTGCTTGCCAAACCGGCGACCCAGGTGTCCGCCTGGAATACTTGCGGGGCCAAGGACAGTGAGGAAGGGGTTGTGGTTTCCCACAGTTGGGATGAGATCCGGCGCTTCATGTGGAACTACGTGGGCATCGTCCGCAGCGACAGCCGCCTGCTCCGGGCCCAGGCCCGCATCGATCTGGTCCTGAAAGAGATTGACGACTATTACTGGAAATTTCTCCTCACCAGCGATCTCCTGGAATTGCGCAATATCGCCCACGTGGCCGACCTGATCATCCGCATGGCCCTGCGGCGCAAGGAGAGCCGGGGCTTGCACTATACCCTGGATTACCCCCAGGCGGATGAGCTCCGCTTCCACCAGGATACCCTGGTTTCCTCCGATGGCTGGTACGAGGTGGAACATTGATTAATAGCCAGGAACAGAGTGCCCGGGAGAGTATCCTTTTAGTCGAGGATGACCCCCAACTCTTCACGGCGCTCGCCGAGTTTCTGGTAGGCCAGGGATTCGCAGTGCGCCGGACGGCCGATGGCCGGGAGGCCTTGGCAGCCCTCCAGGAAGAAGAATTTCACCTGGCCCTGCTGGATCTGGCGCTGCCCGGTCTTTCCGGATTGGAGCTACTCTCCTGGATCAAGACTAACTCACCCCGCACGGAAGTCATCCTGTTCACCGGCCCAGAGGCCCTGGGGGTAGCCGACCAGGCCTTGCGCCTGGGGGTCTATGATTACCTGCCGAAGTCCAAGATGACCCTGGACCAACTGCAGGCCGTGGTGGCCCGGGCCCTGGAGCGGCGGCGGGTGGAGCTGAGCAACCTGGACCTCATCGCCAACCTGCGCCGGACCCAGGAAGAGCTTACCCTGCATCGGTCCCAGGATCTCATCCAGGTGCGGCGCATCGGCGAGGCCCTGGCCCTGCCCCGCACCTGGGGACAGCTCATTCAAGGCCTGGTGAATCTCATCTGGGAGAGCCTCCCCTTTAAAATCCTGGGCCTGCGGTTCCGGGGGGCCGGGAAAGGGATGTCCCGGGAAGCCTATCGCCGCCAGCCGGGGCTAAAGGAAGATGCGGTTGCCGGGTTTAAGGCCAACCTGAAGAGGCTCTTCCAACTTGCTGCCGCCGGCGCCCCGCACACCTCTGAGGAGCCTCTGCCGGACCAGTCTCTCTCCCAGATTCTATGGGGCAAGGCCCAGACCGGGGAATGCCTGGCCCTGGTGGCCGGGGGCCGGGATACCCCGTTCTCCCCGGAAGAGGCCGAACTCTTCCAGATCTTCATCCTGCAGGGGGAGGCCGCCCTGAGAAACATGGAACTCCTGGAGGAGATCAAGAAACTGGCCATCCGGGACGGTCTCACCGGCCTCTACAACTACCGGCACTTCTGGGAACTGCTGGTGCACGAGATCATGAAGAGCCGGCGTTACCAGTCTCCCCTGTCCCTGCTCTTTCTGGACCTGGACAATTTTAAGATTATCAACGATACCCTGGGGCACCTCCAGGGAGACCTGGTGTTGAAGACCCTGGCCGCCTATTTGCAAGGGGGGGTGCGTCAGGCTGACGTGGCCTGCCGGTATGGCGGCGAAGAGTTCTTGGTGCTCCTGCCCGAGACCGGGCTGGAGCAGGCCATACAGTTGGCGAAGCGGCTGCGGCACCGCATCTCCCGCATGGCTATTCCCTTGCCGGGCCGGGACTTGCAAGTTACCGTGAGTATCGGGGCGGCGGTTCTTACGCCGCACATGGACGGCGGGGCCCTGGTGGCCGCGGCCGACGCCGCCATGTACCGAGCCAAGCAGGCGGGGAGGAACCAGGTGTGCGGCCCGGAGCCCGGTCCTGCCCATGAAGAACCGGGCGGCGCCGCCGGAGACGGCGCACCTTAGGGAATGATGTCCTGCACCTTGATGCCTTGCTGCTCGAGGGCCTCCACGATGGGGCCCAGGTCGGCCCTCTGCAAGCGTACGCAGTAGGACCGCTGGTGGCCCCGGACCGGTCCCAGGGCCAGGTTGAGGATCTTGCCGCCGGCCTTTTTGATAATCTTGGCAGCCCCCTCCACAGCCTCGGGTTTGTCCTCCAAAAGCAGGTCCAGGCGGGAACTGGTCCTGAGCAGGCTCAACAGGGTGAGAAAGGCGCCGATCAGGTCCAGCATGGTGATCACCCCTACCAGGCGGTCACCTTCCAGGACCGGCAGGTGCCGGATCCGGCGCTGCTGCATCAGTTGCAGGGCCTGGCTCACCCGCTTGTCGGAAGAGATGGTGACCAGCTCCCGGCTCATAATCTCGCTGACCAGCATTAATTGCCCCTCCTGACCCCGTTGTCAGCCCCACCTTAAACCAAACCGGGAAATTTTTCAATGAAATTGCCGCGTTTGCTGCCTGCGGGGCCATAAGGACGGCTCAGCGCCTAAGGTGGGTCGAGGCGCACCCGCGTAGGGCGCGTCTTATCCGCCTTTGGGGGTGCTTGAGATGCAGGTGCCAGCCTGAAACGGACTCAGTTGGAGGCCAGCGACGACTGCAGGCTGGAGATCATGTGCTCGGCTTCGCCGATATAGGTGCCCATGTCGGCCCGGTGATTGGCGATGAAGCCGTCCTTGGAGCCGTTGATCAGCACCCAAGGGGAAAGTTGGGATGCCATGTGCAGGGAGTGGATGGCTTCTTCCAGCAACTTGTGGGAGTCCTTTTTCTGGAGTTCCTGCTGAAATTCCCGATCCACCGCCTCCAACATCTCCGCCATCCCCAAGGCGATGCCCTGTGCGTGGTAAAAGTACTCTCCCGAGGCCCACCAGCCCACCGTCCTGCCGTCGTCCTCCCTGTCCTTGATGAGGTTGTGGAAGCTGCTCCCCAGGATGTCTTTATAGTTGCCGAGCAGGACGATGAGGTAGTCCACCCGGGTGTAAAAGCGGCTGCGGCCCCGGTGCAGGTCGTCGATGTAGGCCTGAAGGTCGTGCAAGGCCTCCCGGTACTTGCCTGAGGCCGATGGGAACCAGTACTTGTCCGAGCTCACCATGAAGTAGTTCATGGCCTCGTTGACCTGGGGATTGTAGGCCTCGGTGGTGGCAAAACGGGTCAGGTATAAGTTCAACACCTCAACGGTGCGCCGGGCCACTTCCAGCACCCCCTCCTGGATGTTGTTGACGTTGTGGGTGAGGCCCAGTTTGCCAAACAGCAGGCTGTTGGGGCGCCAACCGAACCAGGTGCCGTTGAGCTGGTCGTCCATGATTTTGATGAGGGCCCGGGTAAAGATCTCACCCTTGGCGGGCTCACGGGACGGAATCACCTGGGGCGCCGGGGGCTCCGCGGCCGGGGCCCTGGTCTCGGGAGCCGGTTGTTCCGCCTCCGGGGATTTGGCCTCTGCTGCCGGGGCCGGAGGGAGCGGCTCTTTGCCCTGCTCCAAGGCCCCGGCATAGCCCTGGGCCGTCGGCGGCTGGGCCTCCGCGGCCGGGTGGCCTGGCCTCTGGGGCTTCCAGGCGAACAACCCCGCCAAAAAGAGGATGACCACCAGGGCCAACAGGAAGAAGCGGTAGCGCAACAAACGCGCCAACAGGGATAGGGGAGCCGGGGAGGGGCCTCCCGGCGGCAGGGGCATCGGCAAGTGCTCCGGTTTTTCAGATCTGGGGGTCATGGATTGATACATCCGGCTTTCTGCGGTTGATCGGCAATGATCTCCGCAGTGAAGAGGTAGATTTGGGTGGCCGGGTCTTTCCAGGCGTCCGCCGGCAAACCGGCCTTGCAGCAGGTCTGCCCCAGGAAGGTGAGCCGGTCCCAGTGATATTCCGTGGCCACCTGGGGCAAGAGCAGACCCCGGCACCGCCCCTGGATAATGTACAGGCCGTGGGTGCCCACCTGGATTTGGTCAATGTTGTTGATCAGCTGCATAGGGCTCAAGACGGAGATTTCCACCTCCAGGTCGGCCAGTTCCTCCCGGCCCAGGGGTTGGAAGCGGGGGTCATAAAAGGCCGCGGCCACGGCCATCTCCCGCACCGTCTCCCCCAGGGGTTTCACCGCCTCCAGATAGCCGATGCAGCCCCGGAGTTGCCCCCGGCGGTGCAGCGACACGAAGGCCCCCCGGGGCTGGTACAAGGAGGGCGGGACGACTTCCAGGGCCGGCGCCGGCTTATCCAGGAGGTGCGCCTCGATGCTGTCCCGGGCCATCTGCAACAATAACTTCTTATCCGCATCGCTGAGATCCATCTTGACCAGGTCCTCCCGGGCTTGCAGGGCCGTCAGGCCCCACGGGCCGCCGCTTAGCAGAATCAGCATTAGGGCGATAAACATCCGCAGCTTCATGATTATGACCGGACTGGAACCAACATTGCTTTGCTTTGTTTATCTAACCAAGATTTGTCCCGCATGTCAATGGCCCAGGGGGCGAAGGCGGCGGAATGGCTGGCATTTCCCTTGCCTGGCGGCCATAAGCCTGATAAAATTAAAAACGGGCCGAACTGTTTCGCAGGGTTCAAAAGACTCCGTTCCCGTCGCCTTCGAGCCCGGCGCCTCTCGATACGAGCTGATGAAAACCTATCCCATCTTTGCCGTCATTGAAGACCGACCCTGCCTGGTGGTGGGCGGTGGCAGGGTGGGGGAGCGCAAGGTCCAGGATCTGCGGGAGGCCGGGGGCCGGGTGACCGTGGTGAGCCAGGGGCTCAGTGCCGTCCTGGAGGAGCTGGCCCAGGCGGGGCAAATCCGCTATCTGAACGAAGAGTTCACCCCGGAGCATTTGCAGGGCATGGTCCTGGTGATGGCCGCCACCGACGACCCCCGGGTGAATGCCCGGGTCAGCGCCGCCGCCCGGGAGCAGGGGATCTGGGTCAACGTGGCGGACCACCCGGAGTTCTGCACCTTCATCGTCCCGGCCCAGGTGCGGCGGGGCGACCTGACCCTGGCCATTGGCACCGGCGGGGCCTCTCCGGCCCTGGCCCGGAAGCTGCGGGAGGACTTGCAGCAGCGCTTCGGTCCCGAATATCGGCCTTATCTGGCCCTGCTCAAGGGGGTACGGGTGCGGCTCCTCAGCGAACACCGGGGCCACCCGGAGAACGCCGCCCTGTTTCACCGCCTGCTGGACAGCCCTTTGCTGGCGGCGGTGGCCCGTGGAGACCGAAGCGGGGTGGTGGCCGTGCTCCGGGAAGTCCTGGGCGACGTCTTGAGCCCCCAGATCCTGGGGGAAATCACCTCGGAGGCCTTCCAGGAGGCTCAAGGCTAATCCGGGAGCCCGCACCTTTAAGTCATTATTATGACTGATTATTTCTTATACCTTACCCTGGCGTCCTATTTTGGGGCCACCGTCCTGTGGCTGGCCTTTTTCCTGGCGCAGCGGGATAGCCTGTGCCGCTGGGGCGCCTGGACCATGGCCGCGGGCCTGGTCTGGCATACCCTGGTCCTGCTGCAGCGCACCTGGGCCTATGGCTATCTCCCCGTGGCCGCGTTCGGCGGCGCCTTGTTGCTGTTCGACTGGGTCCTGGTGGCGGCTTTTTTGCTGCTCAACTGGCGCTACCCCATCCGGGTCCTGGGAGCCCTGGTGGCCCCCCTGGCCGCCCTGATAATTTACGGCTCCCTCATCTTGCCCCGGGGCCAGGGGACCATCTCCCCCCTGTTGCGGGGCTTCTGGCTGACGGCCCACATCGGCCTGACCATGGGGGGCTATGCCGCCCTGACCCTGAATTTTCTGGGCGGCATCTTTTACCTGATCCAGGAGCGCCAGCTCAAGGCCAAGAGATTCGGCTTCTTTTTCCGCCGCCTGCCGTCCCTGTCCCAACTGGACACCCTCAATTACTGGTGCCTCAGCATCGGTTTCCTCCTGCTTACCGGAGGCATAATCACCGGCTCCCTATACGCCCAGCATACCCTGGGGCGGTTATGGTCCTGGGACCCCAAGGAAGTCCTGACCATGCTCGCCTGGCTAATCTACGCGGTGCTGCTACACGAGCGGCTCACCGTCGGCTGGCGGGGCCGGCGGGCGGCCTGGCTGGCCATCTGCGGCTTCCTGGTGTTGCTGGTCACCTTTGTGGGCGCCAACCTGTGGATGTCGGGCTACCACAGCTTCGCCAAGTTCGGGAAACCATGAATCTTCTGTTAGTGGGCCTCAATCAAAAGACCGCTTCCCTGGAGTTGCGGGAGAAGCTGGCCGGCCTCATCCCGGACCTGCCGGCGGCCTATCGGAGCCTCAAGGATTTCCCGGAAATCGCCGAAATCATCTTCTATAGCACCTGCAACCGGGTGGAGCTGCTCTGCCTGGCAGAGGAGCCGGCCGCCGCCCTGGAGCGGCTGCGGGCCTTTATCTCCGGGGCCCCGGAGGTCTCCCCGGAGGCCCTGTCGGCCTCACTTTACCAGCATCAGGGCCCCGAGGCGGTGCAGCACCTCTTCCGGGTGGCCGCCAGTCTCGACTCCATGGTGTTGGGGGAGCCCCAAATCCTGGGCCAGATCAAAGAGGCTTATCGTCAGGCCACCGAGCAGCAGGCCACCGGGCCCGTTCTCAACCGCCTGTTGCACAAGGCCTTCTCGGTGGCTAAACGGGTCCGCACCGAAACGGGCATCGGCGATCACGCCGTCAGCGTCAGCTACATCGCCGTCGGCCTGGCCCGGAAGGTCTTTGGAGAGCTGGCCGGCATGACGGTGCTGCTGCTGGGCGCCGGCGAAATGGCCGAGCTGGCCCTGGAGCACCTCCGGGCCCAGGGGGTGGGCCGCCTCATCGTGGCCAATCGCACCCTGGAGCGGGGCCTGCGCCTGGCAGAGCGCTACCAGGGGGAGGCCATCTCCCTGGAGGAACTGGAGGAGCAGCTTTGTGGCGCTGACATCCTTATCAGCTCCACCGGCTCGGAAACCTATCTCCTGCGGCGGGACCAGGTGCGGGCGGCCATGCGCCGCCGCAAACAGCGGCCCCTGTTCCTCATCGACATCGCCGTGCCCCGGGACCTGGACCCGGCCATCAATGACCTGGACAACGTCTACCTTTACAATATCGACGACTTGCAGGAAGTGGCGGAGCAGGGCTGGCAGCGGCGCCGCCAGGAGTTGGCCCGGGCCGAACGCCTGGTAGTGGAGGAGACCGTCAAGTTTCAGGACTGGCTGCTAACCCTGGAGGTCTACCCCACCATCATCGGCCTCAAGGAAAAGGCCGCCGCCATCTGCCAGGCGGAGCTAAAAAAAACCCTGAGCCAGTTGGGACCTATCAGCGAGGACCAGCGCCAGTCCCTGGAGGTGCTCCTGGCTTCGGTCAGCCAAAAGCTCCTCCACGACCCCATCATCTTTCTGAAGCGCAACCACCACCGAAAGAATCCGCATCTGGAGCTGGATCTGGCCCGGCGCCTTTTCAATCTTGACCAGGACCGCCAGACGGAAGAGTCCGAAGAAGAAGAATCATAAGATATTTCTGAAACATAACCATAGAACTGGTAGGGGCGGGTTTTAAACCCGCCCCTGGCGTTCACGCCATTTGATTCACGTAGGGCGCGTCTCACGCGCCAATAAAAAGGTCATTATTTCCGGGATAACATTAATGGTGCGTAAGACGCACCCTTCGATTGGTTTTTAGGGCGAGCCTCGTACCTTTCATCCCAGGGCCGCCAGCAACTTCTCCAGGCTCTCCCGGTTCTCCACGTTGAAGAAGGATTCCTTGGGCTCCTGGGGCAATATCTTGCGAACCAGACCGGTGAGCACGTTCTTGGGGCCCACTTCCACCCAGGTGTCCACTCCCACCGCCTTCAGATTCAGGATTAGTTCGGCCCAACGCACCGGCGAGGTTAGCTGCCGGGACATGGCCTGGCGCAGCAGCTCGGGGTCGAGCTCCGGCGCCGCGGTGGCGTTGAGGTAGATGGGCACCGAGGGGGCTTGAAAATCGAGGTTCGCCAGGAAGGCGGCGAAATCAAGAGTAGCGCCCTCCATCAGGGGAGAGTGCCAGGCCCCGGACACCTTTAAAGGGACCACCCGGGCGCCCTCGGCCTTGGCCAGATTCCCGGCCCGGGCCACCAGTTCCGGGGCGCCGGAGATCACCGTCTGCTCCGGGGTATTGAAGTTGGCCAAGGCGATGGGGCCTTCCTTGGCCACGGAATGGACCAGTCCCTGCAGCTTTTCCGGGGTGAGGCCGATGACCGCCGCCATGGCGCCGGGGTATTTCTCCGCTTCCCGCTGCATCAGGCGCCCCCGCTGCCGCACCGCCGCCAACGTGTCCGCGGCGTTCAGCACCCCGGCGGCGAACAGGGCGCTGTATTCCCCCAGGCTATGGCCGCATACCGCCCGCGCTCTGACTCCGGCCCGCCGCAGGGCCTGGTAAAGGCAAAGGTTCACCACAGTGACGGCCGGCTGGAGATGCACCGTTTCGGTGAGTTCCTCCAGGGGGCCGGAAAAGCACAGACGCTTCAAGGGAAGGCCGGTGGTCTTCTCGGCCAGGTGGAACAGCTCCCGGGCCTCCGGGTCGGCCTCGTAAAGGTCCTGGCCCATGCCCAGGTACTGGGAGCCCTGGCCGGGGAATAACAACGCCAATTGGGACATGTTCACCTCAATAAAGGTTTGGGATGCGGGAGTGGCGGCAAAAGCCCACCCCTCCCCTGCCGGCCGTCACGGCCAGCCTAATTTATCTCATAGCGAACTGTATTTGTGCAATAATGAATATTTGCAGACATTAAAGTTCTGTTTGAACTTAGGCATGCCCACTATCTATTCATTTCACAGAATTTACAAGCTTTTTCCCTCTCCACCCTTGGGGGGAGAGGGGATTTGCTTGCTTCGGTATAATATGTTGATATCGTTTAAATTACAATGGTCTAGAGCTTAACTGCAAGATAGCGCCTCATGAAATTTTGTTGCCTGGCACTACTGATTCGTAGGCAAGACCTCAAGGCGCCCCTAAACAGGTGAAACCTCCGCCCCGCCTGCTCAGCAGTATGGCGCGGGCGACTCTGGCCGCCTTAATCCGGCTCATGGTCTGGTCATGGAAATGACGATTACCGCGGGTGGCCCTGCCTCTCCGATTCGGTTGCCGGCCGGGAGAGGATCGCCTCCCTTAAGGCCCGAGCCGCGGCGCCGACCTCGACGGCCGCGGTGACCGCACTCATCACCGCGGGGTGCCGGGCGCCCCGGGCCGACACCTGGGCGATGTTCCCCTGATGGATGCCGCCCATGGCGCTCCAAGGAATCCGCAGGCGGGGGGCGATGCGCTCGATGGCCTCCAGACCCAGGGGAGATGCGGCGGGTTTGGTGGCGGTGGGGAAGATGGGGCCAATATTGACGTAGCCGGCCCCGGCCTCCTGGGCCGCCAGGGCCTCTTCCAGGGAATGGCTGGAGGCGCCGATGATCAGGTCCGGGGCGATCCTCCGGGCCGCGGCCACGGGCAGGTCCTCCTGGCCCAGGTGAACCCCGTCAGCCTCCGCTGCCAGGGCGATGTCGAGACGGTCGTCGATGATCAACAGGGCTCCCCCCGCCTCGGTTCGCCGGCGAAAGGCCACCGCCAGCTCATAAAGGTGCCGGTCAGCCAGGTCCTTTTCCCGGAGTTGCACGATGCCCACCCCGGCGGCCAGGACCTGGTCCAGGACCGCGAGCCCGCGGCGCCCGGCGCAGAAGGCCTGGGTGATGACCACGTAGAGGTCGGCCCGCTCAAAGGCGGCCAGGCGCCGGGCCAGGTTCATCAGCCGCCCCCCACCAGACGCACCAGTTCCAGGATGTCGCCCTCGGTTAGCCGGGTTTCCCGGAAACACTGACGGTCCACGATCTCCCGGTTTCGCTCCACCACGGTGCCCTGAGGGTGGAGACCCATCTCTTCCAGGAGGCCCAAAACCGTGGCCGCCGCTACCTCCCGGGATTCGCCGTTGATGGTCAATTTCAAAAGGAATATCTCCTGAATTTTTATTTTAAAAAGGCCCGGTCGAAGTCTTTCCACACCGGGTCATAGCCGGCCTGGCGGATGGCGGCGACCACCTCGGCGGGGCTGCGGCGATCCTCCACTTCAAACTGCTCCAGGGCGGCGTCGCCGTCCAGATGGGCATAACCGCCGGGCCGGGTGGAGGAGCCGGCGCTCATCATGGTTACCCCCAAGGGGATCAGGCGGTCCCTGAGGCTGGAACTTTCCCGGGTGGAGAGGTTGAAGCCCACCTCCGGCAGAAAGATCCGCAGGGCCAGCATCAACTGGACCAGTTCCCGGTCGGAGGGGAGATGCTCCACCTGGAACCGGTCCGGGGCGTGGCGCAGCCGCGGGAAGGAGATGGAAATGGCGCTCTGCCAGCACTGCTTCTGGAGGTGGCGAGCGTGCAGTCCCATCCAGAAGCCGTCCGCCCACCAGTGGTAGAGGCCCAGCAAAGCGCCGATGCTGAGGCGGCGGACCCCGGCCCGCCCCGCCCGGGCCATCGCCTCCAGGCGATAGGCATAGTCGCGTTTCCGCCCCCGGCGGTGCACCCCGGCGTAGGTCTCGCGGTGGTAGGTTTCCATGTACAGGGTTACCCCTTCCAGGCCGCGGCTCACCAGCAGACCGTAGTCCTCCTGGTCCAGGGCGTAAACCTCCACGGCCACCGAAGCGAAGTACTCCCGGGCGATGGCCACCGCCTGGGCCAGGTATTCCACCGGCGCCACCTTGGGGGCTTCGCCGGTGAGGAGCAGGACGCTCTGAAAACCGTGGCCGGCCAGAACGGCGCACTCAGCGGCGATTTCCGCCGGGGTCAGGGTGCGCCGCTCGCCCCTGCTCCCGGAGTGCAGGGCGTAGCCGCAGTAGGTGCAGTCGGAGTGGCAGATATTGGACAGATAAATGGGGGCGTAGAGCCCGATGGTCCGGCCGAAGTGCTGCCGCGTGAGGCGGTGGGCCTTCTCAGCCATATCCTCCAGGAAAGGCGCCGCCCGGGGGGAGAGCAGGGCCGCCAGGTCTTCCGGGGCCGGTTGCTCCCGGCCCAGGGCCCGCTTGACCTCCTCCGGCCCGGCACGCTCCATGACCTCCAGCAGCCGGGCCTCGGGCCAGGCATCCAAGATTTGGGCGACGGTGGTATTTGTTAATACTGTTTTCATTTAAAATTAAACATCAATACACAATTGGAATATCAGATATATTCACAGCTATCTTTTCTTTTCCTCTAGCTATGAGGAACATTTCTATAGAACTTTTATTTTTATTTTCATATCCAGAACGCGGAATTTTTATATTGGTTATTGGAATTTTATCATATTTTAAATCAATATATGGCTTGAGCCATTTTGAATCACCCAAAAAGTTAACCATGCTATCATCTTTGGTTGCAGCAATTAATCTCCATTCTTGTTCCTCTTCCCATTTATTATGCTTAAATTCAATTATAATATTTATTAAATCCGAATAATTACTTAGATTTGCAAGAAGACTTAATGACATGGCATTGGTATTTTTATATAATTCATTCCTTTGTTTGAAATATTCTATTAATTTATCCATTTGATCATTTTTGTCATATATAACTTTTGAAATATCAATTTTTATAATGTTGTCATTGAGGATATTTTTTAAATCATCTTTTATCAAACCAATACACACCGATTTATTGCCGCTTCCATATCCTCTCCACTGGCTAAGAAGATCATCTTTTTCAGATAATGAAAAAGTAAAAATAGGAAGGCCTTCAATTTCGACACTTTCATGAGCGATAGTTTCAATATATTCTTTAGCCCCCGCACATATTTTTTCCATTTCATCTCTGGTTTCTAATAATAAATCAAGCCCATATCTCAATTCGTTCGGATCATTTTGAAAATAAAAATGACTAAGTCTTAAGCAATTATTGATAATAATTTTAATAAAAGCCTCATTGTTTGTGTAATGATATAAATGTGTACTCATTTCTACTCCAAAAACCCCGTTAACGGGGAGGAGGCGGAGGCGGCTGGCCGTTCCGGTCCCAGGCCGGCCAGATAGGCCAGGCGGCCGGCCTCCACCGCCAGGGCGAAGGCCCTGGCCATGGCCGCATGATCCCGGGCATCGGCCAGGGCGGTATTGACCAGCACCGCGTCAGCCCCCAGCTCCATGGCCTCGGCGGCGTGGGAGGGGGCGCCCAGGCCCGCGTCCACCACCACCGGCACGCTGGCCTGTTCAATGATGATGCGGATCATGTCCCTGGTCTTGACCCCCCGGTTGCTGCCGATGGGCGCCCCCAGGGGCATGACCGTGGCGGCGCCCAGCTCCTCCAGGCGCTTGGCCAAAATGGGATCGGCCTGGATGTAAGGCAAAACCACAAAACCTTCTTTAATCAGAAGTTCCGCGGCTCTCAGAGTCTCCACCGGGTCCGGCAGCAGATACTTGGGCTCCGGGGTGAGTTCCAGCTTGACCCAGGGCGGCAGGCCCATGGCCCGGGCCATTTTGGCCAGACGCACCGCCTCCTCCGCGGTGCGGGCCCCGGAGGTGTTGGCCAGGATCAGGTATTTCCCAGGGTCCAGCACCGAGAGGATGCTGTCACTGGCCGGTTTGCCCAAATCCACCCGGCGCAAGGCCACGGTGACGATTTCGGCGGCCGCCGCCGCCAGCGCCGCCTTCAGGGCCGCGGCGGAGGGAAACTTGCCGGTGCCCACCAGGAGGCGGGAGTGGAACCGGCGTCCGGCGATGATTAGAGGGTCGCTTGGCATCAGTTTTCGGTTTTCAGTTTTTGGTTTTCGGTTAGTCCGGAATTGCTGCTATCCCCGCACAGGGGGCAGTCCGGCTTCTTCACCCGGGTCAGGGATTGAAACCTCCCCCGGAGCCCGTCATAGGCCAGGAGCCGGCGGGTCAGGTCCGATTCCCGGCCCAGGAGGAGCTTCAAGGTCTCCACCGCCTGGAGGCAGCCCATGACCCCGGCCACCGCCCCCAGGATGCCCGCCTGGGTGGAGTCAGGCACGGCCTCCGCCGCCGGCGGCTCCGGCACCAGGCAGCGGTAACAGGGATTCTCCGCCCCCGGCCGCGCCACCAGCAACTGCCCATGCCAACCGGTGGCCGCGGCGGACACCAGGGGAATCTCCTCCCGCCAGCAGCACTCCGCCACCAGGAAGCGGGTGGGGAAGTTGTCACTGGCGTCCAGCACCACCTCAAAGCCCTGCACCACTTCCCGGGCATGGGCCGGGGTGAGGAGGTAAAGGTCGAAGGTCTCCACCCGGCAGTGGGGGTTCAGGGCCGCCAGGGAGCCGGCCGCGGAGGCCACCTTGCGCCGGCCCAGGTCAGGGGTGCGGTGAATAATCTGGCGCTGCAGGTTGGACAACTCCACGCGGTCGCCGTCCACCAGACCCAGGCGCCCCACTCCGGCCGCGGCCAGGTAGAGAAGGGCGGCGGAGCCGATGCCGCCGGCCCCCACCACCAGTACCCGGCCAGCGGCCCAGCGGGCCTGTCCTTCCCAACCCACCTGGGCCAGCAGGGCGTTCCGGGAATAGCGTTCTCTCTCCTGGGGGAACATTCCTCCCCTTCTTCGGCCCCCATCAGGCTTCTTCGAGTTGGCGGCCGTGACGGCCGGATAGACGAGCCCCTCTACCGAATATCTTATGCAAATTATAAACTCCCGCAAGTCATCAGACAACCCGGGGGGCCCTGGTTTTACCCTGGGGCTCTCCTTCCGGCCTTGCCTTGACAGGCTTTCACCATTTGGATAACTTTTAATAGATTCGGGAGGATCTGCTACTTGGAGTTGGAAGCCGTCATCGGGCTGGAAGTCCACGCGCAACTGTTAACCGCCAGCAAGATTTTTTGCGGATGCGCCACCAATTACGGGGCCGCCCCCAATACCCAGGTTTGCGATGTCTGCCTGGGGATGCCCGGGTCCTTACCGGTGCTGAACCGCAGGGCCCTGGAATACGCCCTGAAGATGGCCCTGGCCACGGACTGCCGCATCGCCCCACAGTCGGTCTTCGCCCGCAAGAACTATTTTTACCCCGATCTGCCCAAGGGCTACCAGATCTCCCAATACGAGCTGCCCCTGGCGCAGGCCGGGTTCCTTGCCATCCAGGTAAACGGCCAGGTCAAGCGCATCGGCATCACCCGGATTCACCTGGAGGAGGACGCCGGCAAGCTGATCCACAGCGAATCCCGGCCGGTGAGCTTCGTGGACTTCAACCGCACCGGGGTACCCTTGATCGAGATCGTCTCCGAGCCGGACCTCAAGAGCCCCGAGGAGGCGGTGGAGTATCTCAAGGGCCTGCGCAACATCCTGCTCTATCTGGAGATCTGCAACGGCAACCTGGAGGAGGGCTCCTTCCGCTGCGACGCCAACATCTCGCTGCGGCCGGTGGGCGCTAAGGAATTGGGGGTCAAGGTGGAACTCAAGAACATGAACAGTTTCCGCTTTGTCAAGGCGGCCCTGGAATTTGAGAGCAAGCGGCAGCGGGCCTGGCTGGCCGCGGGCCGGGAGATCGTCCAGGAGACCCGCCTCTGGGATGCGGCCCAGCACCAGACGGTGTCCATGCGGGGCAAGGAAGAGGCCCACGACTACCGCTACTTCCCGGACCCGGACCTGGTGCCGGTGAGAGTCACCGATGAGTGGATAGCAGAGCTTGGAAAAAATCTGCCAGAGCTACCGGCGGCGCGGCTCCAGCGGTTCCAGGCCGACTACGGCCTGCCGGCCTACGACGCCGAGGTCCTGACCAGCGACAAGGCCCTGGCGGATTACTTCGAAGCCGCCGTCAAGCTCTTCCCCCACCCCAAGCAGGTGAGCAACTGGATCATGGTGGAGCTGTTGGGGGAGCTAAATAGAGAGGGGGCCAGCATCGCCTCCTGCCGGGTCAATCCCGGGGCCCTGGCCAGGCTGCTGACCCTGGTGGAACAGGGGAGCATCAGCGGCAAACTGGCCAAGGCGGTGTTCGAGGACATGGTGGCCAGCGGCCGGAACCCGGAGGCCATCATCCAGGAAAAGGGCCTGGCGCAGATCAGCGATACCGGGGCCCTGGAAGCCCTGGCCCGGGAGATTATCTCCGCCAATCCCAAGGAGGCCGCGGACTATCGGGCCGGCAAGAGCAAAATCCTGGGCTTCTTCGTGGGCCAACTGATGCGCCGGACCCAGGGCCAGGCCAACCCGCAACTGGCCAACGAGATCTTTCAAAAGATGCTCAGGTGAGCCATGGGAATCGAATTGTAGGGGCGGGTTTAGAACCCGCCCCTACCCCTGCACATTCGAGGTTTTAACCGAAAACAGGATGTTAATATGATCCCATACTGCAGCATCTGCTGGGATATCGACAAGATTAAGCTGCTGGACCAGCGCCGCCTCCCCCGGGAAGAGGTCTATCTGGAGATCAGGGATTATCACCAGGTGATCGAGGCCATCCGCACCCTGGCCATCCGGGGGGCGCCGGCCATCGGGGTGGCCGCCGCCATGGGCGCCGCCCTGGGGGCCCTGGAGATCCACACCGGGGATGGGGCCGAGTTCCTGGGGCGCTTCCAGGAAATCTGCCGGGAAATCGCGGCATCCCGGCCCACCGCGGTGAATCTCTTCTGGGCCCTGGAGCGCATGCAGCGGCTGGCCCAAGACCATGCCCAGGAGCCGGTGCCGGCCCTTAAGGATTACCTGGTGATCGAAGCCCAGGCCATGCTGAAGGAAGATGAAACCACCAACCGCCATCTGGCCCGGTGGGGAGAGATCCTCATCGACGAGGGGATGCGCGTCCTCACCCATTGCAATACCGGGGCCCTGGCCACCGGGGCCTACGGCACTGCCCTGGGAGTCCTGCGGTCCGCCTGGGAGGCCGGGAAGCGGTTCTCCGTGTGGGTCGATGAGACCCGGCCGCTGCTCCAGGGGGCCCGCCTCACCACCTGGGAGTTGGAGAAACTGGGGATTCCCTACACCCTGATCACCGACGGCGCCGCGGCCACCTTGATGCACCAGGGCCGGGTGGACCTGGTGATCCTGGGGGCGGATCGTATCGCCGGCAACGGCGACACCGCCAATAAGATCGGCACTTACAGCCTGGCGGTCCTGGCCTACCACCACGGCATCCCTTTCTATGTGGCCGCGCCCTTATCCACCTTCGATTTCACCATTGCCGACGGCAGCCACATCCCGCTGGAAGAGCGCTCCGGAGAGGAGGTCACCCACCTCAGGGGCGAGCCGCTGGCCCCGGCCGGGGCTCGAGCCCTGAATCTGGCCTTCGATGTTACCCCCAGCGATCTGATTTCCGGTATAATTACCGAGAAGGGGGTACTGAAGCCACCCTATACCTCCAGTTTTAAGCCTTTTCGGCCGCAGGAGTGAAGTATGCGTTACCTGTCTTTGCCTCTGGCGATTCTGCTAATCTTCACCGTCGGGCTGCCGGCTTGGGCCGGCGGGCCTTATAACTTCCGTCCGCCCGCCACCGCCAGCGGCATCGATCCCCAGGCGATTACGGTGATCGGCGCCCCGCAGCATCATCTGACCAGGAAAGGGGAGGACCTCCTGGACATCACCCGGCACTATGACCTGGGGTGGACGGAAATCGGCGCCATGTACCGCAGTTGGGACCCGTTCCTGCCGCCGCCGGGCGTCGATCTGCTTATCCCCACCCTGTGGATCGTCCCCACCGGCCATGATGCCCAAATCCTGGTGAATACCGGGGAGATGCGGCTGTACTACTTCATCAACCACGGCACCCAGGTTTATACCTATCCCATTGGCATGGGGGTCCTGGATTACAGGACCCCCACCGGCAAGTTTACTGTGGTGCAGAAGAAAGTGAATCCGAATTGGTACATCCCCAAGGAGTTGCAGGCCAAATACGGCGAGGCGGTCATGCCCGCCGGGCCGGATAACCCCATGGGCGCCTTTAAACTGGGGCTGTCCTGGGGAGACTACGGGATTCACGGCTGCAACCTGCCCTGGGCCGTGGGCCGGCTGGTGAGCCATGGCTGTACCCGGCTCTATCCCGAGGATATCAAGAAGCTCTTTGCCATGGTTCCCATGGGCACCCGGGTGGAGTATATCTATGAGCCGGCCAAGATCGGCTTCCGCAATGGCCGGGTCTTCCTGTCGGTGCACGATGACGTCTATTTCAAGATCCCCTCCATGCTCCTGCACGTGCTGGGCATGATTGAGCAGCGGGGCCTGGCGAATCAGGTGAATATGCGCAAGGTGTTGCAGACGGTGGAAGAGCAGACCGGCATGCCGGTAGATATCACCCAAGGGGCGGAGGGGGCCGGCAGCCTGATCAGCCAGTCCAGTTATTGAGGCTGCCGCATTACCAATCCCGGAATCCGGCCAGAGAAAAGGGGCGTGAGCTGAGGCGCCCCTTTTTTTATGGCATCCGCAGGCGTGCGAGCTGGTGAGCCCTCAAACCCAGGAGAATGAGGGATACCGAGTGGTTTTCAACTAGCATTTTTCTGTAGCCGCAAGCCCTGACAAAAAACTGCGCCTGGACAGGCGAGACGCCCGTGCTTCCTGAAGATAGCGACCTGGGATAGTTCTCTGCGAAAATCCAATTAAGGACAGCCACCTGCGGCGGTCAGACCCCGGTAATTAATGACCCTGGTCTATTCAGGGTAGCCCTCCCCCCAAAAGAGAGAAGGTGTGGCGGGCTTACGCCCGACCCACACCTTCTCTCTGAAAAGCGGGGCATAAACCCCAATTGTTTTTAAATTACTTTTCCGGAGCGGCCGGAGCAGCCGGAGCAGCCGGAGCAGCCTCGGCAGGAGCAGCGGCCGGAGCGGCTTTTTTAGCCTTTTTCACCGGCGGGCATTTGACTCCCTTGCCCTTTTTGTGGAATTTGTGGTGGACCCTCATTTTTCCGACGTTGGCGCAGCACTTTTCCGCGGCGTCTTCGGCCCTGGCGGCAGCAGCTTCTGCCTTAGCGGCAGCAGCAGCAGCGCGAGGCCCAGGGACCTTGGCATCTTGCGCGGCCGCTTCAGCCTTTACGGCCGACGCGGCTGCCCGATCTGCAGAAGCTTTAGCTTGCTGTTCGTACATCATGCACTGATCAACGTACTGTTGGCAGCAGCCAGCACCTCCCAGCACCAGGGCAAAGACCGCGAGGAGAGCCAAGGCATAGCCCTTTCTCATTGCCTTCCTCATCGATTACCCCCTTTCGGAGAGTATTACACTCTCCATTAGCAGATCAACCCGGGTGCTACTTCCGCATCTTCTTGGTCAGGCAGGCCTCAGCCTTTGCCGCTGCAGCCTCAGCCCGATCAGCCGCCGCCTCAGCCTTGTCAGCCGAAGCTTTGGCGTCAGCCGCCGCCATTTCGGCATTCCGCGCCGCGGCGTCCGCCCTCGTAGCCGAAGCCGCCGCCTGATCGGCGTACATCTTGGCTACGTCCACGTTTTTCCTGCAGGCGTCGCAGCAGCCTCCCACCATGACAACGATAAATGCCATGATGATGGCCAAAGCTAACCCCTTCCTTACCAAAGCCTTCCTCATCATTTATCCCCCCTTCTCAAAGAGATGGTTAAAGGTTAAATATGCCGACATTTAATATCAGCAAACCGAAAAGATCAAGAAAAATATGGGTCCACGAGAAATTTTTTTTTAATATGGCGATTTCCGGCACCTATAAGTTCTTGATTTCCCATTAAGATAACTACGTGCAAGAAAATATCAAGGAAAAATCTGCATCCGGTCCATTTTTTTTGCCGGGGCGACCGCTCCAAATGATTTAACCATTTGTTATAATTGCCATTATCACTACGACTTTTTTTCATAATAGGGAGCCAATTCTCCCCAAGTTTTGCCCACCCGCAGGTCCACCTCCAACGGCACCTTCAGGGGGACCACCGCCTGCATGACCAGGCGGACCGTGCCGGCCGTGGCCGCCACTTCCGACTCCGGCACCTCAAACAGCAGCTCATCATGGATCTGCAGCAGCATTCGGCCTCCCAGGCCCGCGGCCGTCAAGGCCGCTTCCACCTCCAGCATGGCCTTTTTGATGATGTCCGCCGCGGTTCCCTGGAGGGGGGTATTGATGGCGGCCCGCTCCGCCTCCTGGCGCAACAGGCGGTTGGCGCTCTTAAGGTGGGGGAGGCGCCGCCGCCGCCCCAGAAAGGTCGTGACCCAGCCCCGCTCCTGGGCCGCCTTCACGATTTCCTCCTGATAGGCCTTGACCCGGGTGTGGCGAGCGAAATAGCGCTGGATGAACTCACTGGCCACCCGCTGGGGCGCCCCCATTTCCCTGGCCAGGCCGAAGGGACTCATGCCGTAAATGATCCCGAAGTTGACCACCTTGGCCTGGCGCCGCATCTCGGAGGTCACCAGTTCCGGATGGATAGCGAAGATCTCCGCCGCGGTCTGCCGGTGGATGTCGATCTTTTCCCGGAAGGCCTTCAGGAGCACCGGGTCTTCGGAAAAGTGGGCCAGGAGCCGCAGTTCCATCTGGGAGTAATCCGCCCCCAGGAAGACATGGCCCGGGGCCGGGATAAAGGCCTGGCGCACCTGGCCCCCCAGTTCTCCCCGCACCGGAATATTTTGCAGATTGGGGTCCCGGCTGGAGAGCCGCCCGGTGGCAGCCACCGACTGCAGGAAAGTGGTATGGATGCGGCCGCCGGCGGGATCGACCAGCTTCAGGAGGGCCTCCACGCAAGTCGATTTTAGCCTTCCCATGGTGCGGTATTCCAGGATCTTGGCCGGCAGCGGGTGCTCCGCCGCCAAAGTCTGAAGCACCTCCACATCGGTGGACAGGGCCTTGCCCTTGGTCTTCTTCTGGGGGGTGAGATGCAACTTTTCAAAGAGAATCCGGCCCAACTGCTGAGGGGATTGGATCAGGAAGGTCTCTCCCGCCAAGTCATAGATCTCCTTCTCGAGCCGCTGCATCTCGGTTTCCAAATCCCGGCCGAAACGCCGGAGGAAATCCTGGTCCAGGCGGATGCCCCTGGCCTCCATACGGGCCAGAGTGGTCACCAGTGGCAGCTCCAGGTTGGCGTAAAGCTCCCATAGACCCTCCCGTTCCAGCTCGCCCCGGAGCAGAGGCCAAAGATTCAGGGCGGCTTCGGCCCGGGAGGCGGCATACAGGCAGCGCAAATCGGTGGGCAGCTCCGCCGCCCCCAGGGGCCGCCCGGCTAACTCCCGGGGCCCGGCCAGGTTGAGACCCAGGTATTGCAGGGCCACGTTTTCCAGGTTCTGCTCATAACGGGCCGGGTCCAGCAGGTAGGAGGCCAGGAGGATGTCGCCGGCCAGGCCGGCGGACGCCTGGCCGAAACGGCCGGCGATCAGCGAGGCCGCCTTCAGGTCTGGGCCCATCTTCGCCACCCCCGGGTCGGACCACAGAGGTCCCAGGACCTGCCAGGCCGTCTCCGCCGGCAGCTCCGGACCGCAGGGGACGAAGGCCGCCTCCCCAGCCTTCCAGGCCAATCCTATCCCGGCCAGAGGCGCCAGCAGAGGATGCTGGTCCCCCAGCAGATAAAACACTGCCATGGTCCCGGCGACCCGGATTTCCGCGGCCACCCGCGCCAAATCCTCACAGCTCCGGACCAGGAGACAGGTCTCGGGAGGCCGGGTGTCGAACCCTATCTCCTTGGCCAGCTTGCTGAACTCCAGCTCCACGAACAGGCGCCGCAGACCTTCCCGATCGGGGGGGCCAGGCTGCAAGGCCTCCAGGTCCACCTCCAGCGGCACCCGGCATTCCAACACCGTGAGGCGGCGGCTCAGGCGGGCCTGCTCGGCATATTGGCGCAGGCGGCCGCGCAAGGCCGTCTCCTTGATCTCCTCCAGATGGGCCAGGAGGTTTTCCAGACTGTGGAACCGGGCGATCAGTTTTATTGCCGTCTTCTCACCGATGCCCGGCACTCCGGGGATATTGTCGCTGGCATCCCCGGCCAGGGCCCGCACCTCCACCAGCTCCTCCGGGGTGAGGCCGTATTGCTCGCGGATGACCCCGGGGTCAAAGCGCACCCCCTTCATGGGATCCCACATCCCCACCCCCTCCTGCACCAGGGGCAGCAGGTCCTTGTCACCGGAGATGATCTCCACTTGAAAACCCTGAGACCTGGCCCGGTGCACCAGGGTGCAGATGAGGTCGTCGGCTTCGAAACCCTCCTGCTGCAAGACCGGTAGCCGGAAGCCGGCGATGATCTTGCGGATCTCAGGGAGCTGCAAGACGAGATCTTCCGGCATGGGAGGCCGGTGGGCCTTGTAGTCGGGAAAGTCCCGGTGGCGCTGGGTGGGCCCCTTGCTGTCGAAGACCAGGGCGAGATAATGGGGCTGGCGCTCCTTCAAGACCTTGAGGAGCATGTTGGTCACCCCGTAAACCGCATTGGTGGGAAAACCCGCGGAAGTGGCCAGCCCCCGGATGGCGTGGAAGGCCCGGTAAAAATAAGAGCTGATGTCGATGAGATGGAGTACCCGGGGTGCCGCAGCCATGGTCGCCCTCCGGGTTCACTTATAATCCTCCCGGTCCCTCCTGTCAATAAAGACCTCAGACCAGGGATCGGAGACCGGAGATTTTGCTTTATAGGCGCGCCAGGCTTTCGGGAAGGACCAGGGCAGGGAACCGGGGACCGTTGGGGGTTCGGCAACTACTCCGGTCTTCCGTCCTCCATCTCCCGTCCTCAACGACCGGGGACCAATGATCGGAAACTGGAGGCCTTCCTTGCCCCGGTCCCGGCTCCTGTCTTCTCTCCCCTCCCCGGTCTGCCGTCTCCCGCCTTCTCCGCGGCACTAAACCGGCGCCCCCGGGGGCGCCGCTGAACCAGAAATTTTGTCGGCATAATGGTTAAAGAAATGGTATATTACCTTATTAACTACTCGGTTAGCTGTGAGGTGTCGTATGCCCGAAGAGATCAAAGGCGCACCTCCGATGCCCGACAGGTTCCACCGGGAACTGGCGAACCTGAAGGCCCGGTTGCTGGAACTGGCCCAGGCGGCGGAGGCCGCTATCGAGCTCAGCATCAAGGCGCTTCTGCACCGAGACCATGACCTGGCCATACAGGTGATCACCGGCGACCGGGCGGTCAATGCCCTGGAGGAGGCCATCGACAACGAATGCATCCGCCTTATCGCCCTGTTCCAGCCCGTGGCCATCGACCTCAGGCAGTTGATGGCAGTGGACCACATCAGCGCCGAGTTGGAGCGCATCGGCGATATAGCCACCAACATTGCCGAAGAGGTCCTGAATCTGCAGCATCTGCCGGCCAAGCGCATCCATTCCGGCCTGGTCCGCATGGCCCAGGATGTCCAGGAAATGATGCGCCGCTGCCTGCAGGCCTTTCTCACGCAGGACGCCCGCCTGGCCCGGGAGGTCTGCCAGGCGGACGACGAAGTGGACAGCCTGGACCGCTCCATCATTCATAACTTGCTGATGGAGATGACCGTGGCCCAGGAGGCCATTACTGCGGGGATGTGTCAGGTCAGCATCGTCCGCAACCTGGAACGGGTGGGCGACCATGCCACCAACATCGCCGAACAGGTAGTCTACATGGTGGAGGGAGAGTCCATCCGCCACCTTTGCCAGGGGTAGAGGTAAAGGCGGCGGCCTGTGGAGGAACGGTCCCCCGGGGATTATTAGCACTTTCCGGGAGGTGTTGCTCGGCGGGCAAAAATCCCTTATACCCTTGACAAATCCCGGCTAGCTTATTAACTTTTACTATTGAGATATGGTCATGGCATTGTTAATGAAGCTTTTGGGAGATCGGAACACCCGGGTCCTGAAAACCGTGGTGTCCCAATATATCGTCACCGGCGAGCCGGTGGGTTCCCGCATGGTGGCCAAGGTTTCGGGCCTCAACCTGTCGCCGGCCAGCATTCGCAACTTGATGATGGATCTGGAGGAGCAGGGCTACCTGCAGCAACCCCATACCTCCGCCGGCAGACTGCCCACTCCCAAGGGGTTCCGCTATTACGTGGACCATATATTGCCCATCCAGGAATTGGGGGCGGGCGTGCAGCAGAAGATCCAGGCGGCCTTCTCGCCGCCAGCCGGCGAACCCCAGGACCTATTCCGGCGGGCCTCCCGGGTGCTCTCCAGCGTCAGCGGCCATCCGGCCCTGGTCCTGGCCCCCCGGCCCCAAGCGACGCGGCTGAAGCATATCCAATTCATCAGCCTGAGTGGCGACGGGGTCCTCACCATCCTGGTCTCCCAGGACAACCAGGTGCAGACCCGGTTCGTGCGGGGCGAGTTCCGCTACTCCCAAGACCTGCTGGACCGCTTCAGCAACTATCTCAACGAACTATACCAGAACCTCACCCTGGGGGAGTCCCGCCAAAAGATCCTGGCCAAGATGGAGGAAGAAAAGAGCCTCTTTGACAAAATGGTGTCCCAGGCCTTGAGTCTCAGCCGTCAGGCGCTGCAAAGCGACGCTGGAGAGGAGCTATATATCGAGGGTACCAGCCGCATCCTGGACTACCCGGAGTTTGCCGAGGACGTGGCTAAACTCCGCACCATGTTCATGGCCTTCGAAGAGAAACATCGGCTCATCACCCTGCTGGATCAAACCCTGGCGGCCCAGGGGGTACAGATCATCATCAGCCCCGGCGAGCCCTTTCCCGAGATGCAACTGAGCCTGGTGGCCTCCGCATACGGATCCCGGCGTGCTTCCTTGGGCTGCCTGGGAATCATCGGCCCCATGCGCATGGATTATGCCCGGCTGGTTCCCATAGTACGCTATACCGCCTCCCTGGTCAGCGACTTGCTCAATGAGCAGCAGACCTGAGCTCCTCGCAAGTTCTGTAGATCAGCGACCTGCCCGGAGTGGCCTTTTGCCGGCGATCGAGAAGGAGAGATGGTTTTATGACCGCAGTCAAACATCACAAGGGAAAGCAACCAGAGGGCGCCCCGCAGGCTCCCCCCTTGCCCAAGGCCGCCGCGCCGGCGCCGCCGGCCGATATGCCTCAGTTACAGCTCCAGTTGGAAGAAAAAACCAAGGAAGCCCAGGAGCATTACGAGCGGTTCCTCCGGCTCGCCGCGGAAATGGAGAACCTGAAGAAACGGCTGGAACGGGAGAAGGCCGACCTGCTGCAATTCGCCAACGAAAGCCTGATCAAAGAGCTGCTGCCCGTGGTGGACCATCTGGAGCTGGCCCTGGAACACGGCCGGCAAGCCGCGACCCCGGCCCCTTTCCTGGAAGGTCTCGAACTGGTGCACCAGGGATTTCTCAAGGCCCTGGGCCGGTTCGGGGTGACTCCTCTGGTGGCGGTGGGCCAGCAATTCGACCCGGCCTACCATAACGCAGTGATGCAGGAATCCGCCCCGGAGGTTCCCGACTGCACCGTGCTTAAGGAACTGCAGAAAGGTTACCTGCTCCATGGCCGCCTGCTGCGGCCGGCCATGGTGGTAGTGGCCCGCAATACCCAAGAGACTTCATCTCAAACCGATTCCACTGATCAGGAGGAGAGTTAAATGCCCAAACCCATAGGCATTGATTTAGGCACCACCAACTCGTGCGTGGCGGTTATGGAAGGTGGGGAGCCCAAGGTCATCGCCAATGTCGAAGGAGCCCGCACCACCCCTTCGGTGGTGGCCTTTACCGAAACCGGGGAGCGGCTGGTGGGCCAGATCGCTAAACGCCAGGCCATCACCAATCCCTTGAACACCATCTTTTCCATCAAGCGCCTCATTGGCCGCAAATATGACGATCCGGAAGTGCAGCGGGATACCAAGATCCTGCCCTATAAGATCGTCAAGGCCGCCAACGGTGACGCCCACGTGGAGATCCGGGGCCGCACCTATTCCCCGGCGGAGATCTCCGCCATGGTCCTCACCAAGATGAAGCAGACCGCAGAGGCGTACCTGGGGGAGAAGGTTACCGAGGCGGTGATCACCGTGCCGGCCTATTTCAACGATGCTCAGCGCCAGGCCACCAAGGACGCCGGGAAAATCTCCGGGCTCAATGTCCTGCGGATCATCAACGAACCCACCGCCGCCTCCATGGCCTACGGCCTGGAGAAGAAGAAGGAGGAACGCATCGCGGTCTTCGACCTGGGGGGCGGCACCTTTGATATCTCCATCTTGGAGCTGGGGGAGGGAGTCTTTGAAGTAAAATCCACCAACGGCGACACCCATCTGGGGGGCGACGACTTCGACCAGCGCATCATGGGCTTCCTGGCCGACGAGTTCCTCCGGGAGCAGGGTATCGACCTGCGCCAGGACCGCATGGCCTTGCAGCGCCTGAATGAAGCCGCGGAGAAGGCCAAATGCGAGCTCTCCACCGCCCTGGAAACCGACGTCAACCTGCCCTTCATCACCGCCGACGCCTCCGGGCCCAAACATCTGCTTATCAAATTGTCCCGGGCCAAGATGGAGGCCCTGGTGGCGGAGCTGATCGACCAGACCGAAACTCCCTGCCTCAATGCCCTGCGCGACGCCAAGGCCAGCACCAACGAGATCGACGAGGTCATCCTGGTGGGCGGCATGACCCGCATGCCTCGGGTGCAGGAAAAGGTCCGGCAGATCTTCGGCAAGGAGCCCCATAAGGGGGTCAACCCCGACGAAGTGGTGGCGGTGGGCGCCGCCATCCAGTCCGGGGTGCTAAAGGGCGATGTGAAGGACGTGCTGCTGCTGGACGTCACCCCCTTGTCCCTGGGGATCGAAACCCTGGGCGGGGTCTTCACCAAGATCATCGAGCGCAACACCACCATCCCCACCCGCAAGGGCCAGGTCTTCTCAACCGCGGCGGACAACCAGACCGCGGTAACCATCCACGTGCTTCAGGGCGAGCGGGAGATGGCCGGGGATAACAAGACCCTGGGGCGCTTCGAGCTCTACGGCATCCCGCCGGCCCCCCGGGGCGTGCCCCAGGTCGAAGTCACCTTCGACATCGACGCCAACGGCATCGTTCACGTGGCCGCCAAGGACCTGGGCACCGGCCAGGAGCAGTCCATCCGCATCACCGCCCCCAGCGGCCTTAGTAAGGACGAAATCGACAAGCTGATGAAAGAGGCGGAACTCCACGCCGAGGAAGACCATCGCAAGAAGGAGCTGGCCGAGGCCCGCAACCAGGCCGACTCCCTGACCTACACTACCCAGAAGACCCTGACGGACATGGGGGACAAGGTGGACCCGGCCACCAAGGCGGATATCGAGAGCCGCATCGCCACCCTGAAGACCGCCATCGAAGCAAACGACCTCCAGGCCATCAAGGCCGGCAGCGACGAGCTGATGAAGGCCTCCCACAAACTGGCGGAGCAGATGTACGCCAAGGCCGGTCCGACTGGCGGCGGCGGCGGCGCCGGGGAAGCCGGTCACGAAGAGAAGGCCAAAAAACCCGAAGAAGAGGTGGTGGAAGCGGAGTTCGAGGAGGTCAAGTAAGGCGAGAGCTCATTTTAATCTCTGCGGCCAAACCAAAATGGCGCGATTTCCTCGCCCTTTCGGTTTTTTCCGGCTCTTTAGCCCCGGTCTCAGGCGGGGGAAAGGCATTTTCGGCCTCTGAAGAGCCTCCCAAGTCAGGAAATCACCCTCTCCCCCTCGAGGGGGAGAGGATTGGGGTGACGGGAAATTCTGCTTGTCATTATCCCCGGTCTGCAAATCCCCGGGCAATTTCCTCCACTACTCGGCGGGCCGCCTCAGCCGGAGCGGCAGCCAGGCGGATGGGACGTCCCACCACGATATAATCGGCCCCGGCCTGGATGGCTTCATAAGGGGTGGTGACGCGGCTCTGGTCATCCCCCGGCACGGCGGCCCAGGCCGGCCTGATGGCCGGGCAGACCACCAGGAAATCCGGACCGAAGGCCGCTTTGACCGCTTTGGCCTCGGCGCCGGCGCACACCACCCCATCACAGCCGGCCTCCTTTGCAAGCTTCGCCCTCAGGAGAACCAGTTTAGTAGGATTCCTGGCATACTCCGGGGCAATGCCCATGGCTTCCAGGTCATCCGGCCCCAGGTGGGTAAGAACCGTAACCCCCAGAACCTTGACCCCATTTTTCAGGGCCTCGACACTGGCCTTAAGGGTTTTGCGGCCCTGGTCCACATGAACCGTGGCCAGTTTTGCCCCCTTCATAATCCGGGCTTGGGCGCCTCTGATGGTGGCAGGAATATCATGAAATTTAAGATCGAGGAAGTAATCGACGCGGGCCGTGTTGGCCAGGAATTGCAGAAAAGCGGGACCTTCAGCCACAAAGAGCTCCAACCCGACCTTAAAAAGTCCAACCTCGTCTTTTAATAGAGAAATATATCTCTCGGCTTCAGCCTGATTAGGGACATCCAGGGGAAAGATGAGGCGGTCTTTGGGCTGCGACATTTCAACCCTTTGGGGACAAATTGCGCAATTTTTACCATCCTTCCAGCCCACTAGTCAACCTAATAATTCCAAACCTGACACCCGGGTTATGGTATTCCCTACTCGGACAGCCGCCCCCATGAGCCTCCGCCCCCATGAGCCTCCGCCCCTCAAACAATTACCTTCATTTTCCGAGAATAATTTGTTAAATTTTTAACTTAACCTATCCTCGGGTGTCCTTATATAAGGATGAATATCACCATGCGCAGACTTTTGCCCCTCTTCCTGCTGCTCTGGCTGCTGCCGGCCTGCGCCGAACTTCCCGGCCTGCCGCCCTCCGGGCGGGGGGTGGAGACGGTGGTTACGGACGAGTCCCTGTTCCAGGCGGCGGAGGCCGATTACCACCGCCAGGCCTACGGCCGGGCCTACCAAAGCTATGCCCAATACCTGGAGCGCTACCCCCGGGGGCCACACGCCGTCGAGGCTCGCCTGCGGGAAGCGGAGCTGCTGGGGCTTAAGGGTGATTGGCAGGGATCGCTGGGGCTTTATCAGGACATCCTGGCCCGGCAGCCGGAGCCCGGCGTCGCCCTGAAGGCCCGCTACGGGATTGGCCGGGCCTATTTCAAGCTGGGCCAGTATCAACAGGCGGCCCAGACCCTGGACAGCCTCACCGCGGTGGGCGACCTGCCCCGCTCCCTGTGGTTCTCCACCCAGGCCCTGCTGGCGGAGATCGCCCTGAAGCAAGGCAACATTCCCGACGCCTATTCCCGATTGCGCCTGGCGGCCCAGGATCTGCCTTCGGGTGACCAGGAGTGGTTTGAGGATCTGAAGACTCGGGTGGTGGAAGCGGCCAGCCCCGAGGACCTGGAGAGCCTGGCCGACCTGTATCGGGACAGCCCCTTGAGCGCCGCCCTGGTTCTGCGCCTGGCCCGCCTCTGCCAGCAGGCCGGCCAATCCGGGGAAACCCAGAAATGGGTTAAACTTTTGCAGGAGCGCTACCCGGGCAGCCTGGAAGCCAAGGCTGGCCAAGGCCTGCTGGCCGAAGGCCCTGGCGGCAAAGTCACCCTGGGGTGCCTGTTGCCCCTGAGCGGTGAACTGAGCAACATCGGTTTCCGGGTGCAGCGGGGCATGGAGCTGGCCGCCCGGGAGGCCCGGGTGGATTTGATCTTTAAAGATACCCCCAACGATCCCGAGACCGTCAGCCAACAGGTGCAGGGATTGGCCCAGGACCCTCGGGTGCTGGCCATCCTGGGACCCCTCAGCGCGGGGATCGCCCAGCCCGCGGCAGCCGCGGCCCAGGACGCCGGGGTACCCCTGGTGGCCCTCTCCCAGAAGGCCGACCTCACCCAGACCGGCAACCTGGTCTTCCATGCCTTTCTCATCCCCCGCCAGCAAGCTCGGGCCCTGGTGCGCCGCGGCACGGAGATGGGCCTGCGGCGCTTCGCCATCCTTTATCCCGATTCTGCTTACGGTCGCGCCTTCCTGCAGGCCTTCCAGGAGGAACTGGCGGCGGCGGGCCTGGAGTTGGCCGCCCAGGAGGTTTATGCCCCCGGCACCCAGGACTTCATCCAGGCGTTGTCGAGCCTGAAGGAGGTCCTGCTCGCCCAGGCGCCGGAGACCGCGGCAGCCACGGCCCTCTTCATCCCGGACGATGCCGCGGCGGTTTCGGCCATCGCCGGGCAACTGGCCAATTCACCGCGGGCGGGGGTCCAACTCCTGGGCACCAACCTGCTGCATAACCCGGAAATCACCCCAGAGCAGTCGGCCGCCCTGGAGGGGGTGTGGTTTTCCGACGCCTTCTTTGCCGGCGACCCAGATCCCGCCGTCCAGGCATTCGCGGCCGCCTACCGCCAACAATACGGCGAAGCCCCGGATTACCTGGCGGCCCAGGGTTATCTGATGGTCGAGCTCTTCGGAAGGCTGGCCCGGTCAGGCGGCCCCCTGAGCCGCGCCAATCTGGCCCCCAAACTCCAGTCCCTCAAGGCCGCCTCCGACCTGCCATGGTTCCGGGGCTTCAACCTCCAGAGAGAAGAGGAAGCGGCCATCTACCTGCTCACTTTCCAAGATGGCCGGGTGCAGATGCTGGCGCCCCCGGCCGCCAGCCCCGCGTCGGAATAATGATTACCAGGGTTCCCGGATTCCAGGTGGGGCATGCCAGTGACTTTAAAAACGTCACCGGTTGCACCGTAGTCCTCTGCCCCCCGGGCACGGTGGGCAGCGTCGATGTCCGGGGCTCCGCCGCGGGCACCCGCCAGATGGACACCCTGGTAAAATATCACCTGGTCACCGAGGTCCATGCCGTCCTGATCAGCGGGGGCAGCGCCTTTGGACTGGACGCGGCCGGCGGGGTCATGGAGTACCTGGAACAGCAGGGTCGGGGCTTCGACGTCACGGTCACCAGGGTGCCCATTGTCCCCACCGCGGTGGTCTTCGACCTGTCAGTGGGCAACCACCAGGTCCGCCCGGACAAGGCCATGGGTTATGCCGCCTGTCAGGCAGCCCGGGGGGAGCCCCAGGGCGACGGCAGCCTTGGGGCCGGCACCGGGGCCACCATCGGCAAGATTCTGGGGATCAACCAGGCCACCAAAGGCGGGCTGGGCACCGCCTTCGTCGAAGGCCCCGATGGGCTGCAAGTAGGGGCCTTGGTGGTGGTCAACGCCATGGGAGACGTGGTGAGCCCGGAAACCGGTGAAATCCTGGCCGGGGCCCGGAAATCCCCGGACAGCCGAGAGTTCGCCGACTCCACCCGGCTGATCCGCCAAGGGGTGGTGCGCCGCCAGTTCGGGGAGCCCAACACCACCATCGGGATAGTGGCCACCAATGCCCGCCTCAACCGGGAGGAGGCCAGGAAGATCGCCCAGTTGGGGCACGACGCCCTGGCTCGCTGCATCCGGCCGGTGCATACCCTGTTCGACGGCGACACCATCTTTGCCCTGGCCCACCCCCAGGTCGACTCCGACCTGCAAATTATCGGGGTGCTGGCGGATACCGTGCTGCAGCAGGCCATCATCCGGGCGGTGAAACGCGCCGACAACTTGGGGGTTCTGCCCTCCTACCGGGACTTGCGGGGGAGGCGGGCCAGGTAGCCAGCCGGCGGCCAGCGCCGGCGGGTCTTTGGCCAGGCCCGCTAACAGGCGCCGGCCGAAGCCACTCCAACTCCTGGTCTCATCTCTGTTACGAAAAGTCTCCATGTAGGGTGCGCACTGCGCACCATAAATATGCGTAACTGCTTAGAAAAGGTAAAGGTTCAAAGTTAAAAGTCGAGAGTAAGTGCAGGTATTGCCTTTTCATGTTTTTGGGGTGAGCCGAAGGCTCATGAGCGACTGCTTAGAAAAGTTATGAAAAATTGGTGGCATGGGCGTCTCGCCTGTGTGGACCGAGTGGCGAGCGAGACGCCCGCCCCACCGGTCTTTTCATAATCTCTAGGTGGGCCAAAGGCCCATGAACGGCTGTTAAAATATGGCAGATTTATCATTAAAGAAGATCCCTGTAGATCTCATCGTCTTCGACCTGGATGGCACCCTGGTAGACTCGCTGCCGGATCTGACCAACGCCGCCAACTACGCCTTGCGCCGCCTGGGGCTGCCGGAGCGTCGCCGGGAGGCCGTCAAAGGGATGATCGGCGGCGGCGAGCGGATGTTCATGGAGCGCCTCCTGGGCCCGGGGCGCCGGGCTCTGGTGGAAGATTGCCTGGAACTCTACCTGGACTACTACACCCGCCATTGCCGCGACCTGACCCGCCTCTACTCCGGGGTGCCGGAAACTTTGGAGAGACTCTCCGGCAAGAAACTGGCGGTGCTGTCCAACAAGCTCCAGTGGCTGACGGAACAGATCCTGACGGCCCTGGGGATCGCCCGCTTTCTCGACGCCAGTCGCGGCGGTGGCGCCGGACTGCCCTTGAAACCGGCGCCGGAACCCCTGCTGGCCCTGATCCGGGACCTGCAGGTGGAAGCCGGGCGGACCCTGATGGTGGGGGATAAACCCGCGGACGTGAACTGCGCCCGGGGCGCCGGGGCCCACAGCGCCGCGGTCACCTACGGTTACGGCGACCGTGAATCCCTGGCAGCGGCCAATCCCGACTTCCTCCTGGACCACTTTGCCCAAGTACTCGAGATCCTTGAATGATTAAGGCCTGCCGCCTCCGACCTTCCGGGACTTGCCTTTCGCCCGGCCGGGTGATTTTGTTTGACAGGCAGGGCCAGGAGCACTATATTTTCAAGAGCTACGGCGGTGTAGCTCAGTCGGTTAGAGCATGCGGCTCATATCCGCAGTGTCCGGGGTTCGAATCCCTGCACCGCCACATAATTCACCGAACTTATCTTGAGGGGAGGTTGATGGAAAAGGTTTTGGCACTGGCAAGTGTAGGGGCGTTCCTGCTGAGCCTGACGGGCGCTTTGCTGGCTCAGGAGGAGGAGCCGACCGCGGCGACCCCGCCGGCGGCGGAGAAAGCGACGCCCGCGACGCCCGGGGCGCTTGCCATGGAAGCGCCGGCGGCTCCCAAGAGTGAGGCCGCCAAAGAGGACCAGGGAGGGCAAGCGCCAAAAGGGAAAATCTCCCACAAAGCCCAAAAAACCGAAAATGGCGGCCGAGGAACCGAAGGCTCAATAGCCGGGAGTACCTTCCTCCGGCTCCGTGCCGGAATTCGCCATGCCCGAGGGACGAATTCCGGCCGCCAATTTAGCGACTCGGGCCAGGGAAGAACCTGAGGATTACCATGAAGAAGATCATCACTTTGGCCACCGCGGGGATATTTCTCCTGAGTCTGCAGGGCGCCAGTGCCCAAAGGGAGGTGGAACCGCCGGCGGTGCCCCCCATGCTGGAGGGCCAGAAGCCCCTGGCCGCCCCCGAAACCAAGGAACCGGCAGCGCCCCAACAGGGGCAGGCAGAGAAGGCCAAACCCAAGGGCAAGGCCCATACTGCCTCTAAACCCCTGAAAAAGACTACCTCCAAACGAACCACCTATAAAAAGACCACCTCTAACAAGAGCTGCGCCCCAACCAGGGCCCACAAGGCAGCCAAAACCAAAGGCTCCAAGGCCACCACCAAGACGAAGCTCCCGGCGGCCGAACCCACCGCCCCCGCGTCTTCCCCCGGCCCGAATACTGAACCGGGGCCTGAAATCTCTCGATAAGAGGAAGAAGCCCATGAAATTCAGAGGAACGACGCTCCTGGCAGGCCTGGCCCTGTGCTTCGCCCTGGCCACCTTAAGTTTGGCCGCAGAGAAAGGCTTTATGTGGGATGGCGCCCAGTGGAAAGCCCTGGGTTCCGATCTGAAAGTGGCCTACATTAAGGGAGTGGGAAATATGGCCGATTTCGAGGTGGGGGCAGGCGCCGCCGGCCAAGCCGGCTGTGTTTCCAAGGCGTTGGTCGATGAACTCAAGACCAAGTCCGTGGGCCAGGTGGTGCAGGAGGTGGATCAATACTACAAGGATAACCCCGGAAAAATGAACTCTCCGGTGTTGGAAGTGATCCTTCGGGCCAGCACCAAACTATGTTCGCCGGAATCCACCGCCGCTCCGCCGAAGAAATAGGGTAAAGCGCGGTCTCAGGCATGGTTGGCAGCCCAATCCCAGGCGCGCCCCTAAATGGCGCCCGGCAGGTATGCCAATCCAGACTCACCTTGACCGGATTGACAGAGGCGGCACTTAACTTAAAAAGCAATGTCGCTGGCGGAGCCGCCAGCTGAGCAGACCATTTTTTCCCAAATCCCAGCAGAGGTGCACCCATGAAATTTCGGGGAATGGTTGGTCTTCTTACCTTGGTGGTGTTTCTGGCCCTGGCCGGCGGCGGCCTCGCCCAGCAGAAGGGGTTTCTCTGGGATGGCAACCAGTGGCCCCAGTTAACCTATGACGCCAAGGTGGGCTATGTCAAGGGCATCGGCAACCTGGCCGACTTTGAAGTGGCGTCCGCCAAAGGCAAAGGCCCTCCCATTGCCCAGGCCTTCGCCCGCGAACTGAAAACCAAGACCGTGGAGCAAGTCGTCGAGCAGGTAGACAGCTATTACAAAGAGAATCCCGGCAAGCTGGACACCTCGGTGCTGGAAGTGATCCTGATCCGCTTCGCCAAGGGGATCTACCCGCCGGGACTGACCAGGTAAGTCATCCGGGTTTTAGTGCCTCCGGCCCGGCAGCCGGCTTCCTCTGCCAACACGGCGAGAAGCCCCGGGGTCGGGGATAGCCACCAGCAGTGCCGGAATTCGAGGATCTTGGGGATACAGGGTCAACATCCACGTCCTCACCACTCCCTGAAATACGGGGGGTCCCGGGAGGCTTTCTCCCCGGACTTTCATTGCTTGGTAGCAACCGTCCCCATTTCGCAGGGACCAACGCCTTAACTTTTAGGTGCAGGAGAAGATGCTGATGAAAAAAGCGCTAGTTCTAATAGTAGTTTTGGCCCTGGCCTTGGGGGGATGTTCCGGGATGTCTGCCACCCAGCAGCGGGTGCTAAGTGGCGGCGCCATTGGCGCCAGCAGCGGCGCGCTCATCGGCTGGGCGGCGGGCTCGCCCGCGGTGGGTGCCGCCATCGGCGGCGGCGTCGGAATGCTGGGCGGCTTTATCTACGACCAATTTCAGAAATCCCGGGGCCAGTAATCCGGCCTCGTTGCTCTAAGGATAAAAAGTTGGCATAGATCGGGGTGGGCTGAAAACCCGCCCCTGCGAGGCCACTCCGCTATCCGGCGGCAAAATCGTGGGACCGGCGCCGTCAGGAAAGCCTCGGAAGGGGAGAAGTGATGAAAAGAGCCGTTGGCCTGCTGCTGCTACTGGCGGTCCTGATGTCCTGGGGCTGCTCCGAAACCAATTCCCAGAGCGAGGTAGTGGGCCGGGCCGCCACCTGCGCCATGTGCGGCGCCTCGGTGAGCGGCGACTATTTTTACTATGCCACCGATCGAGCCTTCGGCCCCAGCGAAAAGTAAGGTAATGGCTGCCAGCTCTCGGCTCTCAGCCAAGACTTGCTAATCTATTGTCATGTCGCAGATTTTCCATTAATAAAAAATGTCCTTCATCTTTAGGCCTTTTAAAATGTAGCCGCAAGCTTAAATTTGCGAAAAACCTTAATAAAATGAGCACAGGCTAAAGCCTGCGGCTACCAGAACATGTAGATATTTTTAAGGGTATTTCTGAAACATGACACCAGCCCAAAGGCGGAGGTCCCCCAGATCCGCCTTTACCCCCCGTATCAGCCAATGTGGGGTGAGCACTGCCCACCCTTGACCTGCCAGGCAGAGCCGCGGTAACTGTTCTACACTTTTCCACCCCACCTTTTCAGATAAACCATCAAAATGGCCAGGGCCGCGGGGGTCACCCCGGAGATGCGGGCCGCCTGGCCCAGGGACTGGGGCCGCACCTCCTGCAGCTTTTCCTGCACCTCTGCGGATAGCCCCGGCATGCCGTGGTAGTCGAAGTCCGGCGGGATGCGGCGCCCTTCCCCCTGGACGAATCTTTTGGCCGCCTCCTCCTGGCGCCGGATGTAGCCCTCGTACTTGTATTTAATTTCCAACTGCTCCACCACTTCGGGCGGTACCGGTGGTTCTTCCCCGGCCAGGCGGTAGAGGGTGGGGAGATCCAGTTGGGGGCGCTTCACCAGGCTCAGGAGGGGCGCCGGGGCCTGCAAGGCGGCGCTGCCCCGGCCGGTCAGCTCCGCATTAACCGCTGCCGAAGGATGGAGGCGGCGGCGCGCCAGACGGGCTTCCTCTTCGGTCAGCAGCCGCTCCTTTTCCTGAAGGTGCTCCAGGGCTTCCCGATCCACCAGACCCAGCTCATGGCCCCAGCGGGTCAGACGCTGATCGGCGTTGTCTTCCCGGAGTAGCAGGCGGTATTCCGCCCGGGAGGTGAACAGCCGATAAGGCTCCCGGGTGCCCCGGGTCACCAGGTCGTCCACCAGCACCGCCATGTAGGCCTGGGAACGGTGCGGCAGAAAGGGAGGGCGCCCCAAGACCTGGCAGGCGGCGTTGATCCCGGCCCACAGTCCCTGGCCGGCGGCCTCTTCGTAGCCCGAGGTGCCATTGATCTGCCCGGCCAGAAAGAGTCCCTGGATCAGCTTGGTCTCCAGGGTGGGTTTGAGCTGCAAGGGGTCCACATAGTCGTATTCGATGGCATAAGCCGGGCGCATCACCTCGGCCTCTTCCAACCCCGGGACGCTCCGGAAGAGCTGCAACTGCAGCTCCAACGGCAGGCAGTTGCCCAGGCCCTTGGCATAGATCTCCGCGGTGTCCCGGCCTTCCGGCTCCAGGGTGACCTGGTGGCTGAGTTTGTCCGGGAAGCGCATTACCTTGTCTTCCAGGGACGGGCAGTAGCGGGCGCTCACCCCCCGGATGGAGCCGTTGTATAGGGGCGAGAGGTGGATGTGGTCTCTGACCAGGCGGTGGGTTTCCGGATTGCTTTGGGTGATGAAGCAGGGGAGCTGCTCCCGGGGTCCGGCCGGGCTCCGCCAGGAGAAGGGGCGGGTCCGGGGATCGCCCCAGAGCATGCTCATTCCGGTAAAATCGATGCTGCCGGCCCGGAGGCGGGGCGGGGTGCCAGTCTTCAAGCGCCCCATCCGGAAGCCCAGCTCCTTGAGGTGGGCCGCCAGATCGGTGGCAGCGAACTCCCCGGCCCGGCCCGCCGGGATGCGGACCTCGCCGATGTGGATCAGGCCATTCAGGAAGGTGCCGGTGGTGATCAGCACCGTCCGGGCCCGGTAAGCCAGCCCCAGGGTCTCCACCACCCCCACCACCCGGCCCTCCTCCACCAGCAGCCGCGCCACCGTGGCCTCCCGCAGATGGATGCGGGGTTCCCGCTCCAACCGGGATTTCATGGCCAAACGGTAGGCCTGCTTATCGCATTGGACCCGGGTGCCCCGCACCGCCGGACCCTTGGAGAGGTTCAGGGTGCGAAATTGGATGCCGGTGAGGTCCGCCAGCTCCCCCATCACCCCGCCCAGGGCGTCGATCTCCTTCACCAGGTGGCCCTTGGCCAGGCCACCCACCGCCGGGTTGCAAGCCATCAGGGCCATGGTATCCAGCGAGAGATTGCAGAGCAGCACCTTGAGTCCCATGCGGGCCGCGGCCAGGGCTCCTTCGCAGCCGGCGTGGCCGGCCCCGATGACAATCACATCGTACTCTGTGGAATAAAAGGCCATGGCAGGAAACTTCGGCCTTGAATTGCGGCCGCGAGATGTTTATGTTAAATCTTCAAGCAACTCGCGCTGAGGAGGAAGTTATGGTACATCCTGTTCACGGAAAAGATCCGGACAAAGAAGAACACCGCACCTATAAGACTCTCAAGCCGAAAGGGGAGATCGCCGTGGTGCAGCGTCCCGAAGGCGTTCTCAAGATAGTGGTCTACACCGGCAGCGGCCAGAAGAAGATGGAGCATACCGAGATTCTCCTCGACCATCACAACGCCTTTGAGCTGGCCATGGAAATCCTGCAACAAGCCTACCGCCTGGGCCAGGCGGAATGATGGCAGCCAGTGGCCAGTAGCCAGTTTAATGGATTAATAGCTTTTTCTATCTTTAAAGCTACTGGCTACTGGCTCTATCGATCCAGCTCCACCTCCCGCACCAGGTCGATGAACTCCGGGGACTCGCCGTAGGCCTTCATGGTCTTCTGATAATCGATCCAGGATTGCCACAGGGCCAGCCACTCCCGGTTATGCCAGTAGTAGGGGCTCTCCTGCCCTTTTTCGGTAACCCGCAGAAAATCTTCGTACTCTTCCTGGCAAAAGGCGCACAGGCGGTAAGGCCCCGGGTAGCGTTTATACATTTCGGCGGTGTCGAATTGGACCCCACAACGGGCGCAGCGGGCCAGGCAACGGGTACATTGCACCACCTTGCGCACCGTCTCGGTCTTCTTGGCCTTATCCACCCTGGCCTTTTTCTTCTGCTCCAGCTTCAGCCGGTCTTCGATATCAATGACTTTAGACATCTCTGGCCTCATCGGGGCGGGCCGGCAAGGTCTCATCCTCGCTGGCGCTGGCGTCCTGCCTTTAAAATATCAAAAGAACCGGGGCCGGTCAAGCGCGCCTGGGCCGCCCCCCTTCCCCGACTTGGCGTCCTGTTTGGCGTGAGAGGCAAAATATCTTGCTACGAATGCGACTTATCGGTGGAGTAAATAAGATTGAAGGTATGAAATGGAAAGGTGGAATTTTCAGCGGCCTGATAAGTCTCTAGTCTTAGCAGTTATGTTCTATTCATCCTTCCCCATGGAGAATGAGGCCGGACCAGAAATAGGGGTGCGGTTCTTGGGCCCGGACCGCCTGGCGTGCCACCTTTAAGGCCTCGATCTTGGGTTTGCCTTCTTTCAAGGCCTTATAAAAGGTAGTGTAAACCTTCATGGATTCCTCCACCGGGATGTGCCCCAAGGCCACTCGCAGCCGCAGGCGACATTTTTTATTTTAATTTTAGCCGCGTATGGGCCAATTTTTTAATAATTCAGGAAATTCCTCACTAAAAATCAGGGAATCCCCGATTTACTAGGGTGGGGAAATCCACCAGGATATGGGCAGCATCAAGAAAGGGCAAACTACTCAGAACTCACATGACATCCTCAACCAGAGACCGCTATGGCTCTAAATGAAAAATTCATTGAGGAAATCAACCCCCCTTCCTCGGCCAGGTCCGGCCAAAGCGTCCCATCCCACTCTTATACCTCCGCCGCCCTGCCCCTAAATCTGGGAACGGGACCCGGCACGCCCGAATTCCTGAGATTCGAGGACCTGGTGCCCGTGGGAAATCCTCAGGAAGTCCTGGGGGAGGTTAAAAAGATTGTCCACTTGATGTATCCGGCCTTCAATTTCAATCCTGTACAGGATGTCTTTAAAGACGTGATTAAACTTTTTCGCGGGGAATACCCGGGATACCGCGCCTGCAACACCTGGTACCATGACTTGAAGCATACCACGGACTGTTTCCTGGCCATGGCCAGACTCATACACGGGGGTTTTGTCCAGGGGATGGTGATGGAGGAAAGGGACGCGGCCCTGGGGTTGATCGCCGCGCTACTGCACGATACCGGCTATATTCAAACCGCGGAGGATGATGACGGAACCGGCGCCAAGTACACCATGGTCCATGTGGACCGCAGCATAGAGTTTATGAAAATATATTTCGCGCAGCATGGATATTCTTCGGAGGATTTTCTCTTCTGCAGAAATTGTCTGAAATGTACCGGCCTGGAGGTAAAAATTGGGGAATTGGAATTTATCTCCCGTAACAATGAAACCTTGGGGCAGATGCTGGGAACCGCGGACCTGCTGGGACAAATGGCGGATCTGACCTACCTGGAAAGACTTCCCTTTCTTTACCATGAATTTAAGGAAGGCGGCGTTCCAGGTTTTGCCGATGAACTAGATTTACTGCAAAAGACCCCAGCTTTCTGGGAGTTTACCCAAAAGCGGCTTGCAGGCGAATTGGGAGGGGTGGACCGCCTCATGCGGGACCATTTCCGAGTCCGTTGGGGCATCGACCAGGATATGGAGCGGGAGATCGTGGAAAGAAATATCGCATATTTACAGTTTATTTTGGTAAATCACGGCCACGATTATCAAAGATACTTGAGACGCGGCGGCTTGATAAAAATCTTTCAGGAAATGAGAAGACAGTTACCTGCCCCCAGTAGCAGGCGGGACGCCTATGCTACCTGGACTTGGTAGCGTAGGCCTCTGGCCTCTGTAGTCAGTTATTAACGGAAGCATGAAAGGGGTTCCATCTTGGTTACCCATCTCGCCGGTCCAAACAGGGCGGAGAGGGCAGGGTGAGGGGGGGTATGGAACGGCAGATGAAGCCACCCCTCACCCGGTGTCGTCCCCTCTTAGGGGAGAGGGGATTTAGTTGCATCGGTATAATATGTTGATATCGCTGAAATTACCATGGTCTAGAGTTTAACTGCGAGATTAGGGTAATCTTCTCCATGCAATTTTGTTGCCGGACACTACTGGGGGGCCCCACCGCCTAAAGGCGGCAGCCTTGGCGCCAAACGGGGCGCGCCCGCAGGTGCGCCCCACTGTCTCCTGGGCCCCGGCCTGGCGAGCCGGGACGCACTGCTCACACCCTGGGCTTGGCCCAGAATTCCAGGACGGAGAGCTGCAAGAAGCGTTTGAAGGCGGCGCTGCGCTTGCCCTTGCCGGGGTCGAACCTGGGCCAGGGGGTTCGAGATTGGGGCCAAGGGTTTACGGCCCTTAGCCCGGTCCGCCAAATACGTCACCAAACTTACTTCGATTCCATGACCCGCACCGGGGTCCAGTCGGGACCGGGAGGAGTGAGGCGGTATTTTTCGGAGAGTTCCAGGTAGTTTTTACTGGGGGTGTCCTGAGGACGCAGGTTGAGGGCGGCGGTGAAGGCCCCGGCGCTTTCCTGCCAGCGGCGTTCCCGGAAAAAAGTCAGCCCCTGGTTATAAACCTCCAGGAATGCAGCCAGGTCCGGTTCCGGCGAGCCTTCACCCAGAAGTTCAAAGATCGTCAAAGCCTGGGCTTTGCCCTTGACCCGGACCAGGTCCACTTCCCGGATGACGAACTGGCCGTCCAGGGCATGAGCCGTGGACGAGCTGATGAGGATCGAGGTGCCGTAATACTTGTTCAGGCCTTCCAGGCGCGAGGCCAAGTTGACGTTGTCACCGATGGCGGTGTAGTTGAACAGGCGATCGGAGCCCATGTTGCCCACGGCCACATCGCCCGCATTGAGGCCCAGGCCGATGTGCATGGCCGGCCGCCCCTGGCTCTCCCATTCCTCGTTCAGGGTCTTAAGCTTTGCCATCATCGCCAGGGCAGTGCGGCAGGCCAAAACGGGGTGGTCCGGACGATACAAGGGGGCGCCGAACAGGGCCATGATGGCGTCGCCGATGTACTTGTCGATGGTGCCGCCATGGGTGACGATGATCTCGCTCATGGGGTTGAAGAAGTCGTGAAGCAGGCCTACCAGGGTCTCAGGTTCCAGGGTTTCCGACAGGGTGGTGAAGCCCCGAATATCGGAAAAAAGAATGGTCAACTCCCGGCGCTCGCCGCCGAGACGCAGGAGTTGCGGGTTTTTTATGATTTCATTTACCACTTCCGGGGCGACGAAAGACTGGAAGGCCTTCTTGATGTGCAACCGCTCTTTTTCTTCCGCCAGGAACCCCTGCACAGTGAGGCTCGTGTAGATGCCGCCGATGGCCAGCAGGGGGTAGAACAGCTCCAGTTGCCAGCCCCAGCGGCTGAAGAGCAGGTAGTTGAAGATAGTGTAACCTTCTGCCAGGACCAGTGCGAAGATTAAGCCCCAGACGGCGGAAAGGCGCGGCAACGCCAGGCCCAGGAACAGTCCCAGGCCCAGGACGATGAGCAGAGGGGGTATCGGGTAGAGCCGGCTCGTCTGTAAAAATTGGCGGTGGATCAGATTATCGATGATGGTGGCCTGGATTTCCACCCCTGGACAGATGCCGGAAAACGGCGTGACCCGGAGATCATAAATGCCCACGGCGGTGGCCCCCAGCAGCACCACCTTGTCTTTCAGGGCGCTGGCCGGCACCTCCCCTTTCAGCACCTTTGCGGCCGAGTAATATGGGAACTGGCCGGGAGGCCCCAAATAATTGATGAGCATGCGGCCGAACCGGTCCACCGGGAGTTCCCGGCCGCCCAGGCGCACCCCCTCCACCCCCGTCCGGGACATGGTCAGGGCCAGGGGCGGGCGCCCCAGGTATTGTTGGACCACGGCCAGGGACAGGGGCATGAAGATATCTCCGCCGAAGACGATGGCCTGGGGGAGCCAGCGGATGCACCCGTCCACATCGGGCACCATATTGAAAAAACCCCCGCCGGCGCTGCCGGCGCTGATCTCCTGCAGATTCAGTTTAATGTCTTCGGCGCCGATGATGGGTATCCGCGTGGGCTTGGTGTCCAGCCAGCGCACCAGATTGTAGGTGCAGGCCCGGGGGGCCGAAGTTGCCATGAACTGTTCGGCCTTCAGGGCGGCCTTGCCCCCCACCTCGTTAAAGTAAAACCCCAGCAAAGTGGGCGAGCCCTGGGCAATGGCCTGGGCCAACTGCCGGTCCACATTTACCCGGTTTTCTTCTTGGGTCAGCAGATGCAGAATTGACGGGTTGGCCGAGCCCTCGCGGGCCAGCCCCTGGCGCAGGTTCTTGATGGTTTCCACCGCCGCAGTCTCTTCTTTTTCCGCGAAAATGATATCCAGGGCGATGACCTTGGGGCCGGCATCCTTGATGCGATTGATCAGGCGGGCCTGGATTTCCCGGGACCAGGGCCAGCGTCCCAGGGCCTTCAGGCTGTCGTCGTCGATGGTGACGATGACCACTTCCGGGCCCGGGGCTCGCGCCCCTCGCACCCAAAACTTGAGGTCGTAAAGTTTAAGCTCCAGGATCTCGGAAAAGAGGGGCCGAAACACTACCAGCAGGACCACTGCCAGGGTCATGCCAGCCACCAACTGGAAGGTGATGGAGCGAAACAGAGAGGCTAGTCGGCGTATCATGGGCGGGCGTCGGCTTCGGGAACTCCAGCGATCTTGCCTCGAGCGGCAAAAAATCTTTGGGTCATTTTAGCGAAACCAGGCAATTTTTAACAGGATAGAATTAAGAAAATTTTTCCCCGGCAAGCGGGCCGGCGGAGTTCCCTGATTCCAGGGGCTTGACCGGCCATTTTACTTCCCTTCATCTGAAAATAGCTTTCAGCTTCCTCTCCCCCCGCCGTAGGGGCAGGGTTTCCCCGCCCGGGCAAGCCCACAGGCCAGAGGCCTGTGCCACTAAGACGCCGCCCCTACCGGCGAGGGGAAAGGGTTAGGGTGGGGGCTCGGCCGGGGTCAGGTCTCCCCCGCCACCCGGATAATGTGATGCTTCATAATTGCTATGACATTTCAAACTACGGTTTTTTAACCCCCCTTTGAAAAAGGGAGGCAGGGGGGATTTGAAATAACCTCCTGAAATCCCCCTAAATCCCCGTAGTGTCCAACAGCAAAATTGCAAGGGGAAGATTAATATCTCGTAGTTAAACTCCAGACCATTGTAATTTCAACGATATCAACATATTATACCGATGGAACTAAATCCCCTCTCCCCTGCGAGGGGACGACACCGGGTGAGGGGTGGCTTCATCGGCCGATACCCCCCTCACCCTGCCCTCTCCCCCCAAGGGGGGAGAGGGAAATAGCTTGTAAATTCCATGAATTGATTGGCTAGTGGGCATACCTAAGTTCAAACAAATCCCTACTGCCTGACTCATAGAAAAAACCTTGCCGGACACTAATGCCTAAATCCCCCTTTTCCAAAGGGGGACTTTAATACTCTTGGAACTTAGGTTTGCTTGATTTAATGCCATACTATTTACGAAGCACAATACTAGAAGCTATTGCAAAACCTCGGGCTGCTCAAAATGTCATTCTGCGCGAAGCGAAGAATCTCGTATTTTTAGTGACTTGAGATCCTTCACTTCGTTCAGGATGACAGTGAAATCAGGTTTTGCAATAGCTTCTAGTGTCTCTGCAACGCCAGGATCGGTCCGGCGGGGTTACCCGACGTCCGGCCCCCGGGGGTGGCGCCGGAGGCCGCCCGCAGTGCCGCCAGACGCTGCTGCTGGCGGAACCGCCCGAGTGCCTGCAGATTAGCCGCTAAGGCGGGATTGCCGGGTGTCCCGGGCTGGGTCAGTTGCGCCGCCCCCTGGATCCTGGAGCCCAGGGAAGTCCCCGTCAGCTGGGTGAACCTGGTGGACAGGAAGGGGGCATTGGCGCCGGCCGTGGCAGCCGACGGCGTGCCGCCCTGGGACGCGAGCCAGGCCGCCCTCTGGATCGCCCAGGCCAGGGGCCGGGAATTCGGCCCCCAGGACGTCGCCGCCGAAGTCGCGGCCGCGGTCTGGGTCGCACTCGCAGGCGGGTCGCTCTGGTTCCAGGTGCCGGTTACGGAAATGGGGTAGCCATTGGCGGAGACGCCGGTATTCCCTTGTCCAATGGTTAGGGTGCCCTGCAGGGGAGGGTTGGTGGTATTGGGCCCCAGCGTAAAAACCCCGCCAAAGCCCATAGAGGAAACACTGTATACCGACGAATAGAAGGAGGCGGATCCCATGGCAATGCCAGTCTGAGTGCCGGAAGCTGGCCCGGCCACGGCGCCGAGGAAACTGGTGCTAACCGTCCCGTTGTATGAAGACGGAAAAGCGCCGGACGCGCCGGTGCCGGTCAAATTGAAGTTGGCCGTGATGTTAGCGGAACCAATGGACCCCGAGCCGCCTCCCAAATACATGGTGCCGGTTAGGGGACTGGTATTGGTGAACACCGCGGTGGAATAAGGAGAGATGGAGGTCTGCTGATAAGAACCGGCAAGAGTCTGGTAAAAGGAGGTGGTGGTCTGCCCGGAGCTGGTGGGCGTCGTTGCCAGTACGGCGTTTATATAGGGTCCGGAACCACCTCCGCCGATAGCAACCTGGCCGGTCAGATTACCAAAGGGGGGATTACTGGTGCTGGGATAATAGGTTACTTGCATGGGCGTTGGAGATACGGAGGTGCCATCCACAGTCACAGTGGAACTCAGCATACCATAGCTTGGCTGCCCGCCGTACCAGGGGCTCACCGCGCCGGCGCCGGACACGGAGTACGACCCGCTGGCGCCGTTGTAAGGCATCCCAGGAAGAGGACTGCCGTTGCCGTAACTCAGCGCCAGGCTGCTTTTGGTAAGAGTGGTCACCCCGTTGATGGTTAGGCTGTTGCTGTTGGTAGGACCACCGGTCATCTGGCCGGTGTTCAACAGGGTGGGGTTACCCCCATCCCCCCCCGCCACCACCGAGTAAGTTCCCGAAGCGCTCTGGGAGACGGCTATGCCAAATTGCTGGGTCATGGTCCCCGCGGCATTCAGCGTCGGCTGGCCTGTCTGGGCGACGGTCCCGGTATAATTGAAGGTCAAAGAGCCGTCTGGGGCAATGGTAATCGGCCCCTTATATGTATAATAGATGGTTTGCCCAGTGGCGGAAGTGCCAGTGCCGGTGAAGCTGCCGGTCCCCGTGAGGGTATAGCCGCCCAGCACACCGGTGAGGTTCGTGCTGGAGAGGGTTCCGGTAACACTGGTGCTGCTGCCGTTTCCCACAGTAAAGGAACCCCCGGTCAGGGTGCCGTTGTCAACTTGGCCCAGGTACGTGCCCGGGAAAACGCCGGTGCGGGTACCGAAGCCTTGACTCCCAAAAGTGGCCTGGGTCGTGCTGGTGGGGTTGATCACGTCATTTTCGGTCACAGGGATGCTGAAGCTATAAGTACTGGCCGCGGGAATCGCCTGGGCCGTCTGGGTCCAGGTGCCCGTTTGCCTGAAGGTGTCGGACCCAGTGTAGTTTTTGTCTGTATTGGTGCCAACAAAATTGACGGCGGAGAGGCTGCCGTCCGGGTTGATGGTCACCGGCCCGGCAAAGGTATTGGATGTGCTGCCTTCCTCCTGGCCGCCGGCGATGGTGGTCATCACCCCGGTTTGCGCCCCTCCGGCCGGGCCGCTGACGACGCCCTGCATGCTGGCGGCTAAACTGCCCTGGTCGGCGGGAGGATAGTAGCCGGACACCGGCGCGGTGCTGGTCATGCTCATGGTGGCGGAAAAAGTCCCCGGATAGACCCCGATGCGGGTGCCCCAAATGGGATAGCTGTTGAGATTGGTTACCGTTTGCTGGCTGAAGTTGCTCGAGGCGCTGCTGGTCTGAGCCACGCTGCCCACGGCATTCTCGCTGAAATAGGTTCCCGGGGTGCCGCTGGTCGAGCCGGTGCCGGTTACCGTATAGGTGCCGTTGCTGCCGGAGAGGTTGGTGTAACTGTAATTGAAAGTGCCGTTCGGGTTGATGGTGATGGGCCCGGAGAAGGTGCCGGTATAATTCTTGGAGTTGTTGAAGGTGGCGGAGTAAGTCCCGGTCAGGGCTTGCCCGGAGACGCCGGTGACCGTGCCGGTAAGGATATCGGTGGCAGTGTAATTACTAGTGGTCCCGGTCCCGCCGGTGTATGCAAGGGAAGAACGGGTGCCGGAGCCGCTGGTGGTGAAGTATTCCGGAGCATCCGCCGTCATTGTCAATGTCCCCCAGTTAGCCGCAATTAAGCTGGCACTACCTGGGGTCATGCCGGTAGCTTGGGTGGTGATGGTATCAGTCCGATAGCCGTAAAGGTCCATCGTAAAAGCATAAGTGCTATAGAGCGAGCCCGGGGTCTGGGACGTGCCCGGCGTGGAGCTGAGGATGAGCGAGTTGTTTGCCGGGTTATTCAGCAGGGGATTCTGGGTGAAGAGGGAGATGGCCGGGTTGTTTATCGGGTTATTCCCCTGGTTATTCTGGGTGAAGTAGGTTCCCAGGAATGTGCCGGGGCCAAAGCCGCCGCCCAGGGGCCCGGTTTCCAGCGGCGAGGCGGCGCCGTTGCCCCCGCCGTAGCTTCTAAACAGTATCCTCAGTTGCTGCAAGTCCTGCTCGGTGTAGGGCGAAGCCAGGGTGGGGGGCAGGTTGAAGCCCACCCGGGTGAACTGCCTCCCGGTCAGCGTCACTTTTCCCGGCACTTCCGGGAAAAGATTTTGTACCTCGGTTGTGCCCTGTTCATTATAAATGTCGGTGTCCAGGGCCGTGAGCTGGGCGTACCAGCTGGTGCCTCGCACCCCCAGAACCCCGGTATGGGTCTTCATGATGAAGTCTGGCTTTTCGGTCTGCAAAATCTTACTCACCACGAAGTGCACCATGCCCCGGAAGACCTCCACCGTGGCCTGGCGCTTGCTCTGGGCGGCGTCATAGACGTATTCGTCGATGGCCACCCGGCTCTCCGGCGCCACAGCCAGGACGGTGTCATCCACGAACCGGATCTGGGCTTTGGAGAGCGACTTGGTGCGGACCGCGTCCCCTTGCTCCACCCCATCCTGGACCTTCACCGGGACGGCGGGGAACTTACCCCCCTTCATCAAATCCACCGACCCTTCCACCTGTACGAACCGGCCCACCGGCACGGCCTGGGCCACTAAAGGGAGCCCCAGGGCAAATGCCACCAGCACCATCAAACCTGCCAGATACCTGCGTCGCATGTCACTCCTCCCGCTGCTGCCAAAGCTCAATAGCGATAACTCAATTGCACGCCCGCCAGGTGGCGGTTGTAATTATAGAGGGAAATGTTGGAATCATCCCGGATGAAATAGTAGTGAATGTTGCCTTCGAGGCCCTTCCAGATCTGATAGGACAAGGTCAACCCGGTGATCAGGTCCTTGTCGTAACGCTTGCCGTCATAGGTGGGAGGGCTCCCCCCATAAAAGAGGAAATTATAGGGCTGGAGCATCAAGTCCAGGGAAGCGCTCACTTTCAGGCGGGGGGTGATGGGATAAACGGCCGTCGTTAAGAGGCGATAAGTGGTGTTATCCCAGTTGGTGCCGCCGGTCCAGTCATGCACATAGCTGAACCGCGCCTGGAGGTAACCTTGTTGATTCTTGAAGAAATAATAGAGTCCCAAATTGCCCCCAAGATTGCGGCCGCTGCGGTCGTCTTGAGGGAAGGAGATGGGAGACCAGTAATATTCCCGAGACAGGATGCCGCCCACCTCCAGCCCCACATTGGGGGTGAGGAGATGGAGATAAGTGGGGTCCAGGTTAAAGGCGCTGTAATACGCATCATATTGCACGTCGGTATAGTTGTAAGTGAAAGGCACCCACAAGCGGCCGTTTTGGAACTGGTAAGTGGGAGTGAGGCCCGCGGTGTTGCTCAGCAGGTCGTAGCTGGGAAGGCGGGGGTGAAAATTCTGAAAATAGGCATAATTGGTCAGGAGGCCGAAGGGGCCCTGGGGAAACAGGTTGTATTCCAGGTAGCCGCCGTACGAGAAGGCGACGTCGCCCTTGCCCGAAACCTGCGACGCGGAGGCGGCGCCGCCGGGCTGCAGGGTGACGTTGGAGTCATAATCGACGCCGGCATAAACATTGAAGTGAAAGGGGCGAACCTCCTCGAGGCGCTTTTCCACCGCTGCGGCATAACGCTCCGCGAATCCTGCGGTGTTGGTTTGGGGCGCCAGGTTGATGGTCTCCTTGAGGGTTTTCTGGGCCTCCTTCAGGCGGTTCTGCGCGGCCAACACCAGGCTCGCCTGCAGCGTGGCCTCCTGGGCCAGCGCCGGGTCCGTCTTGGCCTTATCGAAATATTCCAGGGCCTCCTGGTAACGTTTCTGCTTCATAGCCACCAGGCCCTGCATCATCGCCGTCTGGGCCGGCTGATAGCCGGCTTTCTCCAACTCCTGCAGCTGGCTCAAAGCCAGGTCCGGCTTATCCAGGGTAATCAGGGTGTCGGCCAGCAGCCGCCTGGCCTCCATATAGTCCGGCTTCAGGCGGACGGCCTCCTCGAGATAGTCCCTGGCTTTGGGATAATCGAGGAGCTGCCGGTAGACCACTCCCAAATAAAAGGCCTTTTCCGCGGTATGGGGCCCTTTCCGCCAGGCCTCGGTCAGTTGGGCCAGGGCCTCCTCGTAATTTTCCTGTTGCAGATTCCTGGCCGCCTGCTGCACCAGCACATCATCGGAAGGGCTGACCCCTAAAGCCGGGACGCTGGCCAGGAGGACCCCTGCGAGAATTAATGCCGGTATCAGGCATTTTGGGCTGATCATCACCCGAAGGTCCCCCACTCAATTAGATTTTAGCAATAAAGGGTACCAAAAATAAACCAAAAATCAAGTATTTATTTAAAATATTTTATCAACAGGAATTATTACTCAGTGCAATAAATAGATTAACTTATTGGGAGGCAGGTGCTATAAATATTGCATGTAAAAAGTCGATGCTCGCTGCATATCGTCCTCTGCCCAAGAACATCTTCGCCAATTAGCCGTTAAAGCGGTGTTGGACGGTAAAAAGCAAAAAGAAGTTGCCAGGCTCTTTGGAGTTGCACCGCAAACCATTTGTGGATGGGTTAAAGCCTATCGCCTTCAGGGCCAAGAAGCGCTCAAATCGAAACGGAAAGGCCGCCCGAAAGGAGGAAAGCTCCAGCCCTGGCAGGCTGCACAAATTGCCAAGACGGTCATCGATCATCATCCGGAACAACTCAAATTGCCTTTTTACCTCTGGACACGGGAAGCGGTAGCGCTCCTTATTAAACGTCGCTTTGGCTTACAGTTGTCAGTCTGGACCGTAGGTCGCTATCTCAAACGCTGGGGCTTTACCCCGCAAAAACCGGCGCGGCGGGCCTGGGAACAAAATCCGGAGCAGGTCCGGCAATGGCTGGAGAAAGAGTATCCCAATATTCGCCGCCAGGCCCAGAGAGAAAAGGCCAAGATATATTGGGGCGATGAAATGGGGCTGCGGTCAGACCATGCCGTGGGACGCTCTTATGGCCTCAAAGGTCAGACGCCCGTGATCTTGGCCACTGGTCAGCGCTTCGGCTGCAATATGATTTCTGCCATTACCAACCAGGGGCGCTTAAACTTCATGGTTTTCAAAGAACGTTTTACTGCCCCAGTTTTTTTAGAGTTTCTCCGGCGCCTGCTTCGTCAAAGTGATCGCCGGCTATATCTCATCATCGACTGTCATCCGGTCCACCGCTCCCTCAAGGTGAAAAACTGGGTAAAAGAAAATGAGGAGCGACTTCGGTTAGTTTTTCTTCCCGGCTATAGTCCGGAGATCAACCCGGACGAATTGCTCAATCAAGATGTCAAAAGCAATGCCCTGGGTCGGCAACGCCCTGCTAATCAACCGGAGTTGATGGGCAAGGTCAGAAGCTACCTCCGGAGTCGCCAATGCAAACCGGATCCACCTCATGGTCAGGTTATTTCCTCATTTTTGTGCCATGGCTATTGATCAGAATTCTCCAGATAGAATCAGCGGGGTTCCGGTCGTCCGCCAGGACAAGGAAACCTCATCTATAATGTCGTTTCCTGAGAATAGAAAGTTACATAATAATGTAACGCACCCGGTTTTCTGGACACAAGTTTTTATTAAGCCGCCCGAGCGAGAGAGGCCTGGGCGAGCCACTGGGCCCTGGCCTGCCAGGGGCTTTTAAAACCGACTTTATCCCCTCTCCCCCAATGGGAGACGACACCGGGTGAGGTGGAATTTAATCTCTTTTCCGCTCCCATTAATACTTGGTGCGAAACTTGAGTTAGAAGTTTCACAAGGCCACTAATGCGCCCTCTGAGCTGTTTTCGAGATTCGCAGGCCGTCGAAAACTGGTTTTACTCTGGTTCTGAAAAAAGTAGCTAATCCAGAAAGTTATTAGTATCGCTATTTTTCGCTTTCCAGGAAAATAGAGCCGGCCGGGCGGGCTGCGGTAAGCGCCCTTTGCTGCGGTCAGGGACGGCCGCTATTATGGGGGGGCTCACCCCCTAAAGGCGGTAGCCTGGCGCCAAACGGGGTGCGCCCGCAGGTGCGCCCCACTGTCTCCTGGGCCCCGGCCTGGCGAGCCGGGACGCACTGCTCACACCCTGGGCTTGGCCCAGATTTCCAGGACGGAGAGCTGCAAGAAGCGTTTGGAGGCAGCCGCGCGAATAATGGCCACCGTATCCCAACCCCGGGCGGTGCCGCCGACGGCCACCACTTCCTCTCCCTCCGGGACCAGGCCGGCATCCACCGCCTCCATGATGATCTCGCAGCAGACCTTGAGGCCCTGCCCCAGACGCCGCAGGGTATTGGCGATCAACAGGGTGGGGGCGCTCCCCTTGAACTGATCGGCAATGGCGGCTTCCAGGGAATGGGTGAGGATGGTGGCCTTCAGGACCTTGCCTCCCAGGCGGGTGATCTCCTGATAGTGTTCCGGCAGAAATTCGTCAATATTGGGCCCTTTGAAGCCCACGGAATGGCCCACCACCACCAGGTTGGCGCCTTTGCCCGCCAGGCGCCGGGCCGCCTCGGCGCCGCTCACCCCGGTGGTGGAGGCCACCACCAGGTGGCGGTAGCCCTCGGCCACCGCCTTCTCCAAAAGTTCCTGACAGGCCGGGGTGTTCTCGGGCCCCACTTTCTCGAAGTACCAGGTTTCCCTACGGATCATGGCACACCTCCTCTGCTCTTGGATGGATTTTAGATTAAACAACCATCTAAAACAAGACCTCGGACCCGGCGCGGCGCCCAGGGTGGCGCCAAAAAAGACTTTTAGATAGCCGGTGGCAGCAGTCAGCCTCGCCTTAGCGGTAGGGGCGACCCAATCACAGGCTGGAAGCCTGTGCCACTGTCGCCCCTACCGAAAGCTGAAGGCAAATTCACCTCAAATCATCGGGGAGAATGACCACTTCCCGCTCCAGGGCCACGCCCTGGGTACGCCAGACCCGTTCCTGGATTTCGGCGATGAGGGCCTTCACCTGGGCCGCGGTGGCCTGGCCCCGGTTGAGGATGAAGTTGGCGTGCTTCCGGGAGACCTGGGCCCCCCCCCGCCGCAGCCCCTTGCAGCCGGCCGCCTCAATGAGCAAACCGGCGGCGGGCCCGGCCTTGGGATTTTTGAAGACGCTGCCGCAGTTGCGGTAATTGGCGGGCTGGCGGGCCCGGCGGGCCGCCTGCAATTCCCGCAGGCGCCGCCGCACCGCCTCCGGCGGGGCCGGGGTGCTCAGAAGAAACTCCGCCTCCACCACCAGCCAGTGGGGGAAATAAAGGAGCCGTGAGGAACGATAGTCCAGCCCCAGTTCCCCGACCCGAAATTCCAGGAGCTGGAGTTGGGGGGTGGCCACCCAAACCCGGCTCAGCACCGCGGCCAGGTCCCGGCCATCCGCCCCGGCGTTGAGGCGCACCGCGGCGCCCACGCTGCCGGGGATACCCGCCAGGAATTCGAAGCCCGAGAAACCCAGGGCCGCGGCCGTCCGGGCCAGGCGGGGCAGCGACACCCCGGCCCCGGCCCTGAGGGTGTCGCCGCGGCGCGAAAGAATCTGGAGGCTCCGGGCCAGGTGCAGGGTGAGGCCGGGGAGGCCGGCGTCGGCGATCAGCAAATTGGAGCCCCGCCCCAGGAAAAACAGGGGCCAGCCCCGCTCCTGGGCCAGGACCATGAGGCGGAAAACCTCCTCCAGCCCCGCCGCGGCCGCCAGATACTCCGCCGGCCCGCCGATCTTCCAGGTGGTCAGCGGCGCCAGGGGGTGGTTTTCCAGGATGACCCCTTTCATGGCTTTTGGGATAATCTCTCTTGGCGCCACGGATCGACTTCAGGCATGGAATTGTCCCCAATAAAAAATGGCCACCTAGCTTCCGCGGCAATTATATCAGTTTGTCGGGTGCGAGCGTTTACACAATGACTTTTTCTCGGCGTGCGGGTTCCTTTTTAGCTATAGCAGGCTGACGTTTGGCTTTTTTCGTCGCAGACTTTTTTAGTCTTTGCCCCGCTTCCTTATAAGGCGAAAGGGCGACTTTATATCCCAAGGCGTGAAGAATGTCGGCCAGCGTGCGTAGGGTAAGATTCCGGCCGCCATTAAGCAATTGGGAGACAAACCCCTTGGATTTGCCCAGGCGGTCGGCCAGTTCTTTCCTGGAAACCTTCTCTTTCTCCAGGAGTTCACAAAGCGTTTCCGTGACCTCCATGATCAAGTCTCCCTGGGCCATCAATTTGGCAAACTCCGGGTCTTCCAGGTACTGGTCCATCAAGGTCTTTTCAGGTTCTCTTTTCGTATTCATCGCGAATCCTTTTCATCCGCTCAATTTCCTCGGGCCTAATCCAAGGCTCTTTTTTGATAAAACCGTGCGTAAGGATTAACCGGCCAGCCCTGTGGAAATAACAAGGCATCCTGATTTGGGAGTTCTTAAATTCAAAGTAGTCTTCACCTTCAATTTTCTTGAATTGCTCCCGGTTAGTCACTTTGCCTTCATCTGCCAGGCGCTTTATGACTCGCAAAATTTTTTCTCTATGGTCTTTGGAGAGGCCATTCAGAAATTTCTTTGCCGGACATCTGCCGTTGGCGGTCACGGCAAGCTCAACCGTGTGAAATTTGCCTCGGTATAAGACCTCCCCTTTTGGCATAAAATGCAGTTTACATAAACATAAACCTTAGTCAAGAAAAAATCAAGCTTCGTATGGAAAAATGTCTCTGCTTCCCCCTGCAAGCAATGCCCGCCCGCCTTGACAATTCCCGGGAAACCGGATAGCGTTAGCTCACTGTATTTGGGGGATGGCATGGCTCAGACGCGGTTTTCCCGGGTGGCGGCGGGGGTCCTGATCCTGGCGGCGGTCCAGGTGGGAGGGGCGGCGCCGGCCCGGGCCGAGGCCCCGCCAGTGGCCTACGTGGGGCTGAAATACGACTTGGTGCGCCATGGGCTGGACAAGGGCTACGTCTTCCGCACCTTTGATGACCCCCGCTCCCAATTCCTGCCCGACGTAGTCCGGAAAATCGCCTTCCTTCGCAAAGAACCCCCCGACATCTATGCGAAATTCCTGACCCCGGCGGTGGCCGCCCAGGGCCGGGCCTATCTCGCCGCCCATCAGGCCACCCTGAACCGGGCCGCGGCCCAATTTGGGGTGGCTCCGGAGGTCATCGTGGCCATCCTCACGGTGGAGAGCGGCCTGGGGAACAACACCGGCAAGTACCCGGTCTTCAATGTCTTCGCCTCCCTGGCGGTGATGGATTCCCCGGAAATCATCCGGGACCTGAACCTGGACGCGGCAGGCCGCGACCGCCTGAAGAAGAAGGCCGACTGGGCCCGGCGGGAACTCCAGGTCTTCCTGGCATACTGCGCCAGCCACCGCCTGGACCCCTTCTCCTATTGCGGCTCCTGGGCCGGGGCCATGGGCTTCTGCCAGTTTCTGCCCTCCAGCCTGAAGAGCTGCGGCGTCTCCGCCAACGGCAAGGGGCCGGTGGACCTGTTCACCCACGACGACGCCATTTTCAGCATCGCCTGCTATCTCCACAAGAGCGGCTTCCAACGACAAAACCGGGCATCCTGGCGCCGGGCCGTTTACGGCTATAACCATTCCGACGCTTACGCGGACACGGTGATCACCCTGGCCGGGTGGTACTGAGGGCAGACGGCGAGATGGATGATTGGGGGAGGGGGCCAGGGCCCCCGTCCATTACCCCCTTCCCCAATCCCCTCCCCCACTCCCATAAGTTTTTTTCCAGCTCACTGCTCACTATTTAAGATGTGAGGGGAGGGCAGGCAGCCCTCCCCCCACAAAACCAAAGCAAGGGGATTATTATGGCGGTAGCTGTGGGGATCGTTTTGGGCAGCGCCTCGGATTGGCCCGAGGTGGAACCGGCCGCGCAGTTGTTGCAGGAGTGGGCCATCCCCTTTGAGGTGGTGGTGGCATCGGCCCACCGGACCCCCCAACGGGTTCAGACCTATGCCCGGGAGGCGGCCGGTCGCGGTTTGCAGGTCATCCTGGCGGCGGCCGGCATGGCGGCCCACCTGGCCGGGGTCCTGGCCGCGGCCACCACCCTGCCGGTCATCGGGGTGCCCCTGCCCGGGTCCCATCTCCAGGGGTTGGACAGCCTCCTGTCCACGGTGCAGATGCCCCCGGGGGTGCCGGTGGCCACCATGGCCATCGGCAAGGCCGGGGCCCGCAACGCCGCGATCTTTGCCGCCCAAATTCTGGCCTTGAGCGACCCCCGGCTGCAGGAGGCCCTGGCCCGGCACAAACAGGAGCTGGAGCAGCAGGTGGCCCGGCAGGCCGAGGAGATTCCCGCCGAATACCGGCGCAAGGGGTAGCTCGCCTGGAGGTGAGCTCTGGCGGCAGGCAGCTCGACCTGGGATAGGGAAGCAAGGAATAAGGCATGATTCTCACCTCCATGGTAAATTTGAACGTTGACCTGGCAGCCCTGGAGCACAACTACCGTCAGTTGCGGCTCCTGTGCGAACCCCGGGTCAAGATGCTGGCGGTGGTCAAGGCCGACGCTTACGGCCACGGTCTCCTGCCGGTGGCCCGGACCTTGGCCCGGGCCGGGGTGGATTATCTGGGAGTGGGTTCCCTGGAGGAGGGCCTGGCCCTGCGCCAGGCGGGATTGACCCTGCCGATCCTCCTGCTTTTGGGGGTCATGCCGCGGGAGGCGGAGCAGGCCGTAGCCGCGGATTTGGAGGTAGTCCTCTTCCGGCGGGACGTGGCCCTGGCCCTGGCGGCCGCGGCCCGGAGTCAGGTGAAGCCGGCCAAGGCGCACCTCAAGGTGGACACCGGCATGGGCCGCCTGGGCCTGCTTTCCGGGGAGGTTCCGGAGTTTCTGGCCGGCCTCCGGGAATACCGCCAATTGGAGGTCTTGGGGATCATCTCCCATCTGGCCGTGGCGGAAGAGGAGGATAAGGCTTATACTTTAAAGCAGTTGCAGGAATTCACCGGGCTGCTGGCCGCGGCCCGCGGCCAGGGCTGGGCCTTACCGCTGAGCCACCTTAGCAACAGCGCCGCCCTCTGGGAACTCAAGGAGGCCCATCTGGACCTGGTGCGGCCGGGCCTGATGCTCTACGGCTCGCCCCCGTCTCCCCGCCGCCCGCCGCCGCTTACCCTCAAGCCGGTAATGACCCTGGCCACCGAGGTCCTCCAGGTGAAGCGTTTACCTCCCGGGAGCAGCATCAGCTACGGTTGTACCTACACCACCCGCGACTGGTGCGACCTGGCGGTGCTGCCGGTGGGCTACTGCAACGGCTACAGCCGGCTGCTGTCCAACCGGGGCGCCGCCCTGATCCGCGGCCGGCGGGCCCCCATCCGGGGCCGAGTCTGCATGAACCTCACCATGGTGGAGGTTACCGGCATCCCCGGGGTTATGCCCGGGGACCGGGTCACCTTGCTGGGGCAGGACCAAAACGAGCGGATCAGCGCCGAGGAACTGGCGGCCTGGGCTGACACCATCAGCTACGAAGTCTATTGTCTTCTGGGCGCCGCCAATCTGCGGCGTTACCAGGGAGCCCGAGATGGAGAGAAAACCGGATAGCCAGGAGCCCAGCATCTGCCTGGTCTGCGCCTGGCGGGAGAATTGCGTCAAGAAGTATTCCTTCACCGGCCAACACTGCCTGGAATTTACCCGGGACCTGACCCTGAAGGCCAAACCGGTGGGGGAGGCGCCGAAAAAGGAGGAAGAGAAGTGATCAGTGGCCAGTGGTCAGTAAAGGCTTGAAATGTAGCCGCAGGCTTTAGCCTGCGCCCAAATCGGATGGAATTCCTTTGGCCAGTGGCCAGTATAGGGCGGGCCAGGGAAGCCGAGTTGCGGCGGCCACAGGCCGCCCTATAACTGGAATTTACCCGGGACCTGACCCTGAAGGCCAAACCGGTGGGGGAGGCGCCGAAGAAGGAAGAGAAGTGATCAGTGGTCAGTGGTCAGTAAAGGCTTAAAATGTAGCCGCAGGCTTTAGCCTGCGCCTAAATCGGATGGAAGTCCTTTGCCCAGTGGCCAGTATAGGGCGGGCCGTGCCCGCCGATGATTGCCGGCGGCCACAGGCCGCCCTATAACTGGAATTTACCCGGGACCTGACCCTGAAGGCCAAACCGGTGGGGGAGACGCCGAAGAAGGAAGAGAAGTGATCAGTGGTCAGTGGTCAGTAAAGGCTTGAAATGTAGCCGCAGGCTTTAGCCTGCGCCCAAATCGGATGGAATTCCTTTGGCCAGTGGCCAGTATAGAACGTGCCAGGGAAGCCGAGTTGCGGCGGCCACAGGCCGCCCTATAACTGGAATTTACCCGGGACCTGACCCTGAAGGCCAAACCGGTGGGGGAGACGCCGAAGAAGGAAGAGAAGTGATCAGTGGTCAGTGGTCAGTAAAGGCTTGAAATGTAGCCGCAGGCTTTAGCCTGCGCCCAAATCGGATGGAATTCCTTTGGCCAGTAGCCAGTATAGGGCGGGCCGTGCCCGCCGATGATTGCCGGCGGCCACAGGCCGCCCTATAATTGCTTCTCGCCCCCAAGATTGACTTGGGGACCCCATTGCCTAGCAAGTTCGGGTTTACATTAGGAAGGCCAACATTGGGGGTCAAATGAAAAAGCTTCGGTTTATTCCAATATTTTTCATAATCACTTTGTTTGTTTGGATAAATGCTTTTGCCCAAGACGGGCCAAAATTGATAGCGTTTGACCCTGATTATCCTAAAGATTACATTGACATCAACAGCATTACTAAGGTCGATAAAGGAGTAGTAAGGTTTTGGGAACGGGCGGGTGATAGAATTCAGAAAAATGCAGATGGGAAGACGACTTTTGCTCAATATACTCTAAGCGAAATGAACTGCACGTTAAAACAAATTCGTGGTCTAAGGTGGGAAATGGCTTTGGAAGATAAGAATACTATTGAGGGAAATAAGGCGAGAGCTTATTTTTATAAGCAGACCGCTCAGTTGCAGGAAAAATATCCTTCATCATGGGAAACTATCGAACCAGATAAACATAGTTACATGCGTTATAACTTTGTGTGTAAAGAGTCCCAATCAAAATAACCTCTTGCGTTTCCAAGTTTAACTTGGGAACGAGAAGAAAAATGTAGAACAGCCGCCCTCGGCTGTTCCTTGCATGGGCGGCCCGCCGGGTCGCCCATGCAATAAGAACCATTCGAAAGCTATTCAATGCGACTCAAAAAAGACTTACGCGACTTAATCATCAAAGCAGTGGAAGCCGCCCGGGCCTCGGGCGAACTCAACTTTGACGCCCTGCCCGCCTTCGAAGTGGAGACGCCCAAGCAGGCCGACCACGGCGACCTGGCTACCAATCTGGCCCTGGTCCTGGCCAAGCAGGCCAGGATGCCGCCCCGGAAGGTGGCCGAAATTATGGTCAGCCGGGTGGCTGCGCCCACAGGTATGCTTCAAAAAATAGAAATCGCCGGCCCCGGGTTCATCAACTTCTTCATCGATGACGCCTTCTGGTATCGGGTGCTCCCGGAGATTTACGCCCTGGGCCCGGCTTACGGCGACAGCGACCTGGGCGCCGGCCAAAAGGTCCAGGTGGAGTTCGTCAGCGCCAACCCCACCGGCCCCCTGCACATCGGCCACGGCCGGGGCGCCGCCCTGGGTGACGCCCTGGCCAACCTGTTGAGCGCCACCGGCCACCAAGTGGTGCGGGAATACTATATCAACGACGTGGGCAACCAGATCCTCACCCTGGGGAAATCCCTCTACTTCCGCCTGCGGGAACTCCGGGGCGAGGTCATTGAGTTCCCCGAGGACGCCTATCAAGGCGACTATATGAAGGAGCTGGCCGGCAATTACCTGGCCCAGGGGAAGGCGGTCCCGCCAGCGCCGCCCCACGAGGACGACCTGCTCGAGTTGGGCCGCTATGCCGGCGACGCCATCCTGGAGGACATCAAAAAGGACCTGAATGACTTCGGCGTCCACTTTGATAACTGGTTCAGCGAAATGGAACTATTCCGCCAGGGCCTTGTTGATCAAAGCATACGCCTCCTAAAAGAAAATCGCTTCCTTTATGAAAAGGATGGCGCCCTGTGGTTCAAGGCCACCGAGTTCGGCGACGAGAAGGATCGGGTGGTGCAGCGCAGTAACGAGGCATTCACCTACTTTGCCTCGGATATCGCTTACCACCTTTACAAATTCCAAATGGGTTATAACCTGGTGGTGGATATCTGGGGGGCCGACCACCACGGCTATGTGCCCCGCCTGCAAGCGGCGGTGAAGGCCTTGGGCTGTGGGGGCGAGTTAAAAGTGATCCTGGTGCAGTTGGTCTCCCTGCTGCGCCAGGGGGAGCCGGTGGCCATGACCACCCGGGGCGGCACCTTCGTCACCCTGCGAGAGGTGCTGGATGAAGTGGGTAAGGATGCGGCCCGTTTCATCTTCCTGTCCCGGCGTCCCGACGCCCAACTGGAGTTCGACCTGGAGTTGGCCAAGCAGCAGAGCAGCGAGAACCCGGTTTACTACGTGCAATACGCCCACGCCCGCCTGGCCAGCGTCTTTCGCCAGGCCGCGGCCCAGGGGATCCCCCTGGGCGCGCCCGACCTGAGCCACCTGCCGCGGCTCTCCCTGGCGGAGGAGCTTTCCCTGCTCAAATTGCTGGCCGGCTATCCGGAGCTGGTGGAGGCCGCGGCCCGCAATTTGGAGCCGCACCGCCTCACTTATTTCTTGACGGAACTGGCCTCGCAACTGCATAGTTATTATTATAAACACCGCTTCATCAGCGAAGATGGAGGGCTGACCCGGGCCCGCCTGGACCTGGTGGCCGCGGTGAAGACGGTGCTGGCCCACGGTTTGCAGATTCTGGGGGTGGCGGCTCCGGAGACCATGTGAACCGTGGCGGGCCTCGCTATTTCAGAGCAATACCGGCGCCTGAGGGAGGGGATATGGAGACAGGTCGGGGCAGAAGCGGCAAAAAGGCCTGGCATCTGACCCTGCGGCTGACGGAAGTCATCTTCGCCGCCTTCGGCATGGTGGGGCTGCTGATGATGAGTTTCATCCTGGGGGTCCTGGCCGGCCGGGGGGACATCTATCGGGCGGCTTACTCCCTCGGGCTGCTGATTCCGGAGGCCAAGCAGGCGGCCCAGGTAATCCCCCCATTGGCGTTGGCGCCGGCCCCAACCCAGTCCGCGGCGGCCTTAGCCCCGGCAGCTGCGCCGAGCCCTGCCGCCACCACCTCCTCCCCTGCGGCGGCGCCTGCCGCCCGGGCGGCTACCGCCGCCAGGCCATCCCAACCCGGGCCGGTGACCGGCTCCATGGTCCCGCTCTCCCCGCCGGCCGCCGCTGCCTCCCCCAGGAAGAGAGCGGCCCGGGCCGCCCAGGCCCAAGAGCAAAAGGCCCGGGAGGAGCAATTGCGCCAGCATCAGGATCTGGCCAAGAAGATGACCTTTCTCAACAGCTTCGATACCACCGCCAAACCGGCGCCCCCCCAGATAAAGGTGGCCACCTACCGGGACAGCAAGACGGCCCGGGCCAAGATGGCCGCACTGCAAAAGCAAGGGGTCAAGGCCACCCTGCGGCAGGGTAAGGATGACCAAGGCGCCTTCTATACCGTATATCGCCAGGCGGCCAACCCCAAAGAACCCGAAAAACCGGCACAGGACAAGGACAAAGCGAAGCCCATCAGCGCCGGCTCCAGCCACAAACCCCAAAATTAGTCAGGAGCCGCGCCCTACGGGCCGCCCAGGCGGACGGCTGCCCGGTAGCAGATAACCCGGCCAGCTGGCTCGAAGATGAATATTATTCCTCGTTGGGGCGACCCGCTGGGTCGCCCCATGGTTTATCAATCCTGCTTCGTGAGATCGGTTCGCGGGTTGGAGGGTAACTCAGGAAAGGTCCCCAAGGACAGGCTAAAAGGAGTCCTCCAGGGAATCCTGGGCGGATGAACCATCCCCGCCTTCCATGGCCTCTTCCACCAGTTGGTCCACTTCGCCGGCGGTGTCCTCCCCCATCTCCTGGGTCATTTTCTTGAGGACGCGGGCCGCGCTCTTGGGGTCATTTTCATCGAATCCGCCCCAGGCGCCAGGGTCGGCCAGCTTCTCCAGGCGGGTCTCCTCGGAAAGGCGGACGTGCACCCGGGACAGCACCCGGGTCAGGGAAGTGCTGCCGCACCCGGAACAGCGGGGAGCAAAGGGCTCTTTGGGGTTCAGGATCAAAAAACCGGAGATCCGGCGGCATTCCTGGCACTGATACTCATAAATGGGCATGGCGGCGTCCCTTACAAAAAATACAAAAAAACAGAAAAAACAGAAAAAACCGGCAAACGGCGTTCCTGCGTCCCGCCCCTTTAAGCCAAACTCGAAACTAAGAACTCAAAATTCGAAACCCAGTTATGCACCCTGACCTTCATCTTTTCCAGGCGGGTGACCTGTTCCCGGGCCTTGGCATAGCCGCCATCCGCGGGGGACAGATTTTTTAACGCCAATTTGACATGGAACCTACATTTTCCTTGACCTTCATCTTTTGCAGGCGGGTGGTTTGCTCCCGGGCCTCGGCATAGAGCGCATCCGCGGGGGACAAGTTTTTTAACGCCAATTTAAAATGGAACAGCGCGGTGGGCAATGCCCTGGACCGGAGGCTGTAAAGGCCCAGGTAATAGTGGGCCGGGCCCAACTGCCCCTTTTCCCCATAGAGGGTGCCCAGGTTGTAATAGACCTCGCCATAAGTGGGATTCAGCCGGTAAACCTTCTCATATAGGGGTAAGGCCTTATCGGGCTGCTTGCGCTCCTGGCAAATCCTTCCCAGATAATAGAGGGTGACCTCGTCCTGGGGGGCCCGGCGCGCCAGATCTTCCAATAACTGGTTGGCCTCCTGGTAGCGGTTCTGGTCAAAATAAAAGAGGGCCAGGTCTCGCTGAATTATAAAATTCCCCGGGTCCAGTTTCAGGGCCTGCTGAAAGGCGGCGACAGCTTCGGCAGGCTGCTCCAGCTTGGCCAGGGCCAGGGCCCGGCCGTAAGGGAAGACCGGATTTTGCGGTTCCCGGATGCCGTCTTGGGTCACGCGCCGCAAAAGTTGATGGATGTTGCCGCAGATGGAGTCCAACTTGAGGGTGAAGTATTGGAAGTCGGGATAGTTTCTATAAGGCGGCAGCTCGTTTTGATGGATCTCCAGTTTATTCATGAGTACCACGATGCGGTCATCGGTGTAAGGATGGGTGCGCAGGTAAAGGGGGACCTTGCCTCCTTCGAACCATCGCTGTTTATTCATCTTTCTGAACATGCTCACCATGCCCTCGGGGTTATAGCCGGCTTTGAGCAACCACTTGAACCCCATGGTGTCCGCCTGACCTTCAAATTCCCGGCTGTAGGACAGCATGGCGGCTTCCCCCCCGCCCATGGCGCCCACGATCAGAGGCTGAGCCATGGCGCCGCCCACGAACACCGAAGCCAGGGTGGCGAGTAAGGCAGCCACCGTGAGCATCTTGGATTTCTCCACCATCTGGGCCATGTGCCGGCAATAGATATGGGAAACCTCATGGGCCATGACCCCGGCCAGCTCCTCCTCCCGCTCGGCCATTAGAATCATGCCGCTATTGAGAAAGACATAGCCGCCCGGCACCGCAAAGGCGTTCATGGTCGGATCTTTGACGATGTAAAACTTAAACTTAAAAGGCGGGGGCTCCATTTGGGCTACCAGTTTTTGACCCAGATGATTGATATACGAAGTGAGGAAGGGGTCTTCAATGAGGGTGACCTCTTGTTGCAACTCCAAAAGAAACTCTTCGCCGATCTGCCTCTCTCTCTCGATGGTTAGACTCTTAAATTCATCGAACAAAGCCATGGAGGCGTGGGTTTGCACCAAAAGCAGGCAGGCTGCCAGGAAGCAAATGAGCCCCTTTCTCCTGAAACATGACCGCAATTTATTCATGGCTGGGGGATTCCGACCCGGATTCCGGGTTCTGCGCCGGTGCAGCGAGGGAGCTGGTGGCCTGAGGCGGCGGCGCCGGGCTGGTCTTGGGAACCTCGGCCCAGAGACCTTCCAAATCGTAGAATTCCCGGAGTTCCTGGAAAAAGATGTGAACCACCATGGTGTTATAATCGAGTAAAACCCACAGTCCTTCCTTAACCCCCTCCACCCCCAGGGGCTTGACCCCGGCCTTGGCCAGCGCTTCTTCCAGGTGCTCCGCCAGGGCCAGCACCTGGCGCCTGGAACCCCCGGAGCAGATGATGAAATAATCCGCGAAGGAACAGTGCTCTTTCACTTCCAGGAGCACGGGATCCAGGGCCTGGTAATCCACCAAGGTTTTGAGGGCCAGCTCCGTCAGGGCATCCGGGGTGGGAGAGGCTGAAGGGGCCGTGTAAGCATCTCCTTATCGGTATAGTTTGTTGGTTATTATATAGCTTCGCACCGGCTCCGGCAAGAGGTAGCGGATGGAGCGCCCCTGGCGGGCCAGGCGGCGGATGCCGGTGGCGGAGATATCCATCAGGGTGGTCTGCTGCCAAAGCACCTGATGCCCGGAAGGATGCCGGAACCCGCGGTCACCCGCCAGGGGCTGAAATTGCGGATGGACTTCCCGGGTGAGGATCTCCTCCAGGCGGGCGCGGTCATATCCCGGCCGGTCCAGCACCACAAAGTGGCACAGATTAAAGATCTGGCCATAGTCCTTCCAACTGGGGATCTCCAGCATGGCGTCCAACCCGAGGATAAAGTAAAGCTCCCAGTCGGGGCCGAACTGCTCCCGGAGCAACCGCAGGGTTTCGATGGAATATGACTTGCCGGGCCGGCGCCCCTCGATGTCGGAGACCTCCAGGAGGGCATGGTCCCCCACCGCCAGCCGGGTCAGGGCCAGGCGCACTTCGAAGGGGGTAAGCTCCCCGGGGGCCTTATGAGGCGGCTGGGCGGCAGGAATGAACCAGAGGCGGCTCAACGACAAGGCCTCGCAGACCTCTTCCGCAGCCCGCAGGTGGCCGAAGTGAATGGGGTTGAAGGTCCCCCCGAAGAGGCCCAGGCGGCGCCGGGCCTCAGGTTCTGATCTGGCCGTCTCCATAAACGATGAACTTGGTGGTGGTGAGCTCCTCCAGGCCCATGGGCCCGAAGGCATGCAGCTTGGAGGTGTTGATGCCGATCTCCGCCCCCAGACCCAACTCGCCGCCGTCATTGAAGCGGGTGGAGGCGTTCACCAGGACCACCGAGGAGTCCACCTCCTCTAAAAAGCGCTGGGCCCGGTGATAATCCCGGGTAATGATGGCCTCGGTGTGGTTGGAGCTGTAGCGGGCGATATGGTCCAGGGCCCCGTCCAGGTCCGGCACCACCTTGACCGCCAGGATCAGGTCCAGGAATTCGAAGCCCCAGTCCGCCTCGACGGCCGGCGCCACCTTTGGGTCGAACTCCCGGGTCCGGGGACAGCCCCGGAGTTCCACCCCGGCCTCCCGGAAGCGGGCCAGCATCCGGGGGAGGAAGGCCGGCGCCGCCTCCTCGTGCACCAGCATGGCCTCCATGGCGTTGCACACCCCGGGGCGCTGCACCTTGGCGTTGAAGCAGACGGTTTCGGCCATCTCCAGATCGGCGCCCGCATCCACGAAGATGTGGCAAACCCCTTTGTAGTGCTTCAACACCGGGATGCGGGAGTGCTCCGCCACAAAGCGGATCAGACCCTCGCCCCCCCGGGGGATGATGAGGTCCACCAGCTCGTCCTGCTTCAGGAGTTCCAGGGTGGCCTCCCGGGCGATGCTGGGAATGACCTGCACCGCGGCCTGGGGCGCCCCGCCCTCCTCCAGGGCCTCTTGCATCAGCTCGCCCAGGGCCAGGTTGGAGTGGATGGCCTCCTTGCCTCCCTTGAGGATCACGGCGTTGCCGCTCTTCAGACAGAGGGCGGCGGCGTCCACCGTGACGTTGGGCCGGGACTCGTAGATAAAGCCGATCACCCCCAGGGGGATGCGGGTGCGCCCCACCCTGAGGCCGTTGGGGCGCACCCACATGCCGGTCACCACGCCCACCGGGTCCGGCAGGGCCGCCACCTCCCGGAGGCCCTGGATCATAGAGGCTATCACCTTATCAGACAGGGTGAGGCGGTCGATGAAGGCCGCCGGATAGTCTTGGGCCCGAGCCGCCTCCAAGTCCTGGCGGTTTTCCGCCTGGATGGCGCGGCGGCGCTCGTCCAGGAGCTCCGCCACCCGCAGGATGACCCGGTCCTTGACGCCACGGGGAAGATTGCCCAATTGCCGGGCCGCGGCCCTGGCGGCCAGGGCCAGATTACGAACCATGTTCTGGATGTCCATGTTCGTTTCCTTTGGTTAGCTTTCTTTAACCTTTAGGTTTTTCCTTAATCAGGTCGGGCCTCCCCTGGATCGATGCCAACCAAGAATCAAAACTATCTTTTCCCCGAAACTGGGGATTTTCCCGATCCAGGCACCAACGCTGAGGATTGCCGGTGATATATTCCCGGATGCGGTTCAATGCTTGGTCGTCACGAATCACATGTTCATAATAACCTCTTTGCCAGATGCTCGCCCCGACAGTCTTCCTTAATGCGTTAATTCTACCGGCAGATTGATATTTATAATACCCCAGAATCTCTCCTAAGGCCGGTGGTTTTTGTAGGGGCGGGGTCTCCCCGCCCGTCTTTATTGGGCTGTCGGAGAAAGACCCAAACCCCTTTGTCCCTGTTATTATAATGATCCCATGGATATGGTTAGGCATTACCATGAAGGCATCTAATTTTATCGCAGGATTATAGTAGGAAGATAAATCATCCTAGCTGGCGGCCACAATTTTGCCAAATTCATTTAAATCCATCTCGATATCAATAATCTTGCCGAATAAGGATTGCCTCCCTTTAACGCAAATGGTAACAAAATATTCACCTTCCTGGGAATAATCAAAACCTGGAAGACGGAGGGAAACGCGGCGAGGTGAGTTCGGGATCATTCCTGTTTTAGCCTCAGATTATTAGACGCCGAGTCTCTAAAAAGGGCGGGGAGACCCCGCCCCTACAACTGCAAAACCGGTCTTCAAAACTTCACTCCGTGAATCCGTCCGGGACTTCCTCCATGGCCTTGAGGATCTCCCGGGCCCGGTAGGCGTCCTCGGCGGCCACCATGAGGCGCACCCCCCGGACGAACTGCAGCGAAGGGTAGGCGCCGCCGGCGTCGTCGGCCATGACCATGGCGGGGACGCCTTCGGACTCCAGCAAGCCCGCGGCCATCTCGGCCTCGATGCGGTTGGGAAAGGTTTCCAGCACTACGGCGTCGTCGAGGTTCATCGGAGTCCCTAACCCCCAGGCAAATAAAATTTGATGGTGCTACACTAGATCTCCGGAAAAATCACCAGGTTATCCCGGTGGATGACTTCGTCGTAGCCTTTTTGGCCCAGGAATTGGGCGATCTCCCTGGTATGGCGGCCCTTGATGCGGTTGAGGTCCCGAGCCGAGTAGTTGCTGAGCCCCACTGCGAAGGCCTGGCCTTCCGGGTCCAGCAGTTGCACGGCGGCGCCCTTGCCGAAGCCGCCGCGGACCTCGACGATGCCGGCGGGCAGCAGGCTTTTGTGCTGCTTAACCAGGGCCTCCCAGGCCCCCCGGTCCAACTGGATGGCGCCTTTGGGGTTGACGTTGTAGGCCAGCCAGTACTGGCGGCTCTTCAGTTTCTGGGGCTGGGGCAGGAAAAAGGTGCCCACCTGGTCGCCGGCAAAGAGCCTGGTCAGGATGCCAGGGATCAGGCCGTTGCCGATGAAGGTGGGCAAACCGGCGGCCGCCGCCTTTTTGGCGGCCTGGAGCTTGCTGCCCATGCCGCCCCGCCCCAGGGTCCCGGGCCGTCCGGAAGCGGCCTTCTCCAGCCGGGCGTCGAAGACCTTCACCAGGGACACCAGCCGGGCGTCGGGATGGTCCCGGGGGTCCTTATCGAACAGGCCGTCGGTGTCGGTGAGCAGGATGAGCAGATCGGCCCCCGCCAGGTTGCAGATGAGGGCGGCCAGATTGTCGTTGTCCGCGAACCTGAGTTCCTCGGTGGCCACGGTGTCGTTTTCGTTAATAATGGGGACCACCTGCCACTGGAGCAGGGCGAACAGGGTGTTGCGGGCGTTAAGGAAGCGCTGGCGGGATTCCAGGTCGTCGTGGGTCAGGAGGATCTGGGCCACCTTGAGGCCGAAGCGGGCGAAGGCCTCTTCATAGGCCAGCATCAGGGCGCTCTGGCCGAGGGCGGCCACCGCCTGCTGCTGGGGGATGCCGATGGGGCAGGTGCTCAGCCCCAGCTTGCGGCAGCCCGCGGCCAGGGCCCCGGAGGAGACGATGATGAACTCCAACTCACCTCCTCCTCCCCGGAGGGCGCTGATCTCCCCCGCCAGCCGCTGGATAAGGGGCTGGTTGAGCCCTTCGGCCGCGGCCAAGACGGCGCTCCCCAGCTTGAGCACCACGCGGCGGGCCTTACTCAGGTATGGCTGTCGCACCATCGTCATGGCCAAAACGGCTGAACTCCTCCCAGATGGCTCGATTCAGGGCCTCCAGGCCCAGGCCGGCCTTGGCGGAGACCATCAGGCACTGCCGGCCGGTGTCCGCGTAGGCCTGAAGCACCTGCTGCCGGGGAAATTCCGGGGATAGCAGATCGATTTTATTTAACGCGATCAGGCGCGGTTTGTCCAGCAAGTTGGGGTCAAAGGCCTGAAATTCTTTTTCCAGGTCCTGCAAAGGGGCCAGGGGCCGGGCCGGGTCCACCTCGCTCAGGTCAATGACCTGCACCAGCAACCGGGTGCGCTGCAGGTGGCGCAAAAACCGGTGTCCCAGGCCCTTGCCCAGGTGGGCCCCGGGGATCAGGCCGGGAATCTCCGCTAAAATCAAGGGCTCCTGTAACAAAAAATCATGGTCATTGCCCTCCGGCGGGGCGAGGACCAGGACCCCCAGCTGGGGGGTCAGGGTGGTAAAGGGAAAGACGCCCACCCGGGCCCGGGAGGCGGTGAGGGCCTTGAGGAGGGAGGTCTTGCCGGCGTTGGGAGCGCCCACCAGGCCGACGTCGGCCAGGATTTGCAATTCCAGGTGAATGCGGCGCTCCTGGCCCGGCTCCCCCGGTTGGGCGAACCGGGGGGAGCGCAGCCGGGAAGAGACGAAATGGGCGTTGCCTTTGCCGCCCCGGCCGCCCTTGGCCACCACCAGGCGCTGGCCGGGGCTGAGCAGGTCTTGTAAGAGCCTGCCGTTGGCATCGAATACCCTGGTCCCCAGGGGGACCGGAATGATCAGGGGCGGGCCGTTTTTGCCGTGGCGGTCCTGGCTCTGGCCCCGGCGGCCCTTTTCCGCCTGAAAGACGCGGCGCCGCCGGAAATGGGCCAGGTCCCGCTGGGTGAGGGAGGTTTCCAGGATGACGTCGCCCCCCTTGCCGCCCGAGCCGCCGTCGGGGCGGCCCACGGCTCGGAAGCGGGCCCGGAGGAAGCTGACACAGCCCGGGCCGCCGTTACCCGCCCGGACCGTGATCTCGGCTTCGTCAGGAAAGGATTTCAAGTTGGGGGATAGACGCTAACTCGCTTGCGATCTTTGCCGAAGGGCTCATAGGCCACCACCCCGTCGATCTTGGTGAACAGGGTGAAATCCTTGCCCATGCCTACGTTCTGCCCCGGATGAATGCGGGTGCCCACCTGGCGCACCAGGATGGTGCCGGCCTTTACCACCTGGCCGGCGAAGCGCTTAACGCCCCGGCGCTGGCCGGCGCTGTCCCGGCCGTTGCGGGAACTGCCCCCGGCTTTTTTATGTGCCATGGTATCCTCACTCCTGTAGGGTGCGCCCTGCGCACCATAACTCGTCCTCAGCGGGGCGGCCAGACCGCTCCTGCCTTTAATTTTCCAGGATTTCCTGAATTTGCACCGCGGTGAACAACTGCCGGTGCCCCTGTTTGCGGCGATATCCCTTGCGGCGTTTCTTTTTGTAGACCAGGACCTTTTTCGCCTTGCCCTGGAGCAGAATCTGGCCTCGGACGCTGGCGTTCTCCACCAGGGGGGTGCCCACCCGGGTGTCGCCGCCGTCGCTGGTCACCAGGAGCACCTGGTCCAGCCTCACTTCATCGCCCCGTTGGCCCGGCAAGCGCTCTATCCGGAGCACGTCGCCGGGGGCGACCCGATATTGTTTCCCGCCCGTTTGGATGATGGCGTACACGTATCCCTCCAGCTTCTAAGACCTTAGAAGGTTAATTTTATCTTCCCCTAACTTCTTGTCAAGAGCCAAACCCGGGACTTCTCCAAAATGGCTCGCCCGTAGGGCGCGTCTTACGCGCCATTAGGGAAAGACCTGGGGGCGACAGTGGCACAGATATGTAGGGTGGGCACTGCCCACCAATCCCGTAGGGGCGGGGTTTCCCCGCCCAGGGCGGCGAGACGCCGCCCCTACAAGCACAGGCTTCCAGCCTGTGATTGGGCCGTTCGTGCAGGGCGCGTCTTACGCGCCTTGCCGGTGGGCGGGACGCCCGCCCGACGCGGGAAGGTGGTGCGTGAGACGCACCCTACCAGAGAGCCTTGCCGGTTATCCAAGCACCGTGGTTTCGGTCACCCTGAGCGCCGCCCCTCAGGCCCACCTGCCTCTTTTACTCTAAAATGTTTCTTCGTCTCCCTTCAACTTTGATAAAACTTCTCTTCCATCTCCGCCCGAAGGCTCACCCCGTAGTTGACGGAAGCGGCAGGGCAGATTAATATGCCTAACAAATCATGGAGCACACTGGAGTCCTAATGGAAAATTTGCCGGTCAAGGCCGGACCTCTGGGATACGTGGTGATCCACGGCCATTTTTATCAGCCGCCCCGGGAGAACCCCTGGATCGAGCAGATCGAATTGGAGAGCGGCGCCCATCCCTTCCACGACTGGAACGCCCGCATCAACGCCGAATGCTACAGCCCCAACGCCGCGACCCGCATCTATGACGGCCAGCGCCGGATTATGGATATTATCAACAACTACGAACACCTCAGTTTCAACTTCGGCCCCACCCTGATCAGTTGGCTGGCGGAGAACGCCCCGGAGACCTACGCCAAGATCCTGGAGGCGGACCGCCTGAGCCTGACGGCCCTGGGGCACGGCAACGCCCTGGCCCAGGCTTACAACCATGCCATCCTGCCCCTGTGCCTGGGGCGGGACCGGGAAACCCAGATCATTTGGGGCCTTAAGGACTTTGAGCACCGCTTCCAGCGCCCGGCCGCGGCCATGTGGCTTCCGGAAACCGCGGTGGATTACCCCACCCTGGCAGCCCTGGTGGACCATGGGATGAGGTTCGTCATGCTCTCGCCTTACCAGGCCGGGCGGGTGCGCCCTCTGGCGGGAGGGGAATGGGCCCCGGTGACGGGCCAGACCCTGGACAGCACCCAACCCTACCGCTGTTTCCTCCCGGAGGTCCCGGAAGCGTCCGGCAAACGCCGCTATATCGACGTCTTTTTCTACAACGGCAATGTAGCCGCGGACCTCAGCTTCGGCGAGCTGCTCACCAACAGCTATCGCCTGGCCAGCCGGCTGCTGGAGGGCTACTCCCCCGGGCGGCCGCGGCCCCAGATCCTGCACGTAGCCACGGATGGGGAAAACTACGGGCATCACAAGAAATTCGGCGACCTGGCCCTGGCCCACGCCCTGTCCCAGGTGCTGCCGCAGAAGGGCTTTAAACTCACCAATTACGCGGCTTTCCTGGAGTTAGTGCCTCCCGTCCTGGAGGTGGAACTCTATCTGGGACCCCAGGGGAAAGGCAGCTCCTGGAGCTGCCCCCACGGGGTGGGCCGCTGGAAGGAAGATTGCGGCTGCGCCACCGGGAGCCAGCCCGGCTGGAACCAGCGCTGGCGCGCCCCCCTGCGGGAGGCCTTCAACTGGTTAAACGACCGCCTGGCCGCGATTTTCGAAAGCGAGGGACAGAAATACCTGCCAGACCCTTGGGCCGCCCGGAACGCCTATCACCAGGTGCTCCTGGACCGCAGCCCCGGGGTGCTGGCGGAATTCTTCTCGCGACAGGGGGTCCCGGGCCTGAAGGAGGCCGATTGGGTGCCGGCCCTGAAGCTCCTGGAGATGCAGCGCCACGCCCTGCTGATGTTCACCAGTTGCGGCTGGTTCTTCGCCGAGCTGTCGGGCCTGGAGACCCTGCAGGTGATCAAGTACGCCGCCCGGGCCCTGCAGTTGGGCCAGGCCTTCACCCGCGAGCGCCTGGAGCAGCCCTTTTTGCGCCTCCTGGAGCAGGCCAAGAGCAATATCCCCGAGGAGGGCAATGGCCGCACCATCTATTTCCAGCGCATCAAACCGGTGGTGGTGGACTATCCCAAGGTGGCCAATCAGTGGGTCATCTCCTGGCTCCAGGAACGGCAGCGGCAATCTCCCCCAACCCGGATCTACCACTATCGGGCGGAGCCCTTGGACCTGGAGGACCAGAATCAGGGGACCCTGCTCTTTGCCGCCGGCCGGCTGCGCCTCACCTCCGGGGTCACCCTGGAGACCGAGGAGTTGGCCTATTTCACCGCCTTCCTGGGCAGTTACCTCTATCGCACCCAGGTCCAAAGTAATCCGGACCCCCAAGAATACCAGGCCTTGAAGGTTGAGTTCTTCCAGGTCCTGGAAAAGGCCCCGGAAGATTTGATCCCGCTGATGGTGCGCCGCCTGGGGGAGAGCTATTACAGCTTTCACGATCTCTTCCGGGAGGAAAAGCTCCGGATGTTCCAGGACCTGACGCGGGACAACCAGGAGGAAGCCGTCTCGCTGATTTCCCACAATTTTGAGAGCGCCGGGGCCCTCCTCAAGGCCATGGCCTCGGAAGGGCTGCCCCTGCCCCGACTTTACCGGGCCCTGGGGGAGATCACCTTGAACCGCCGCCTGGTGGAACTCCTGCGCCAACTGGAGCCGCAGCCCTCCCTGTTGGCCACCTCCCAGGATATCCTGGATCTGGTGAAGGAGGCGGAATTCCTGGGTCTAAAGCTGGAGTCGGGGGAAGGGGCCCAAATCCTGCAGCACATGTTGCAGCGGCACCTGGATGACCTGGCTGCCGGCTTTCAAGGGGAAAACGCCACCCGGCTGCGCCATTTTCTGAGCCTGGTGAACCGCATCCCGATAACCCTGGATTTGTCCGGGGCGCAAAACTCGATGTTCCACCTGATGAAGGAGCACTTCCCGGAGGTGGCTGCCAAGGCGGCCAGGTCTCCCGAGTCCCAAGTCCTGGCCCGGGAGTTGGTGAAGCTGATGGAGGACCTCTCCTTCAGCCCGATACGCTACTTAAAGCTATTGGGATGAGGATTAGTACCAGATTTCATAAATCTGGTAACTTATTATTAACAGCGGGAGCAAGTGAGTAATTCCCCCTCACCCGGTGTCGTCCCCCATTGGGGGAGAGGGGATAAAAAGCCAACGCTTTGAATGATCCCTCTCCCCCCGGCGGGGGGAGAGGGCTGGGGTGAGGGGGAGTCGACAAGAAACGTTACCATATTTAAGAAATCAAGTACTTAGTAGGGTGGCCGTCTCCGGCCTTTCCGGCTTTTTTTACTTTTTTGGTTTTTTTGGTTTTTTTTGTTAGGGGCGATTACTGCGGCCCGCCCCGCCAATCTTTTCAAGGAGCCATGATGACCTTGCTGACCCGATTTCAAGAGGCCGTGGCGGAGTCCAGCCGCCTCAAACAGCGATTTGCCGCGGAACAGGGCGAAACGGTGGTGGCCGCGGCCCGGAGGCTGGCTGAGGTTTTTAGGACCGGTGGCAAACTGCTCCTCTTCGGCAACGGCGGCAGCGCCGCCGACGCCCAACACCTGGCCGCGGAGTTCGTCAACCGCTTCCTGGTGGAGCGGCCCCCCCTGGCGGCCCTGGCCCTGACCACCGACACCTCCATCCTCACCGCGGTGGCCAACGACTACGACTTTCTCCAGGTCTTTGCCAAGCAGGTGCAGGCCCTGGGCCGTCCCGGAGACCTGGCCTGGGGCTTCAGCACCAGCGGCAACTCCCCCAACGTGGTGGCGGGGCTTAAGAAGGCCCGGGAGCTGGGCCTTTCGACCCTGGCCCTGAGCGGCCGGAGTGGCGGACCGGTGGCGCAGGCGGCGGAACTCGCCCTTATCGTGCCTTCCCGGGACACCCCCCGGATTCAGGAGGTCCATATCACCATCGGCCATGTCCTCTGCGACCTGGTAGATTTTATTCTTTACCCGGAAAAATTTGCTGATCAATGAGAGACCTCTGAACGACTGCGAAAATCTCAGGGAGCTGCCAGGTAGCTATCAGGGCCAAGGCTTAGCCTCCTGGCGCACAGGATAGCCGGAAAACCCGGGCCCCCAATTATCGGGGGATAGGGAAGCCGATGAAAAAGATTGAACCCCTGAACCTTACGGACCTTGAGACTTATAGTTTACCGGGGCGCCACTCCAAAGTGAGCCGCCGGGACTTTGGGCGCGCCTGGGAGAAGGGAGGCAGCCTGCGGGATTTCGTGGCGCGACTCCCGAAGATCCTGGCGGGGGATACCCTGCGGGCGGTGACCGCGGCCTGGGTGGCTGCCCGGCGCCAGGGCCGCCAGGTCCTCCTGGGCATGGGGGCCCACCCCATCAAGGTGGGGCTCAACCCCATCCTCATCGACCTGATGCGCCGGGGCCTGCTCACCGGCCTGGCCCTGAACGGGGCCGGCGTCGTCCACGACGTTGAGATCGCCATGGTGGGCTGCACCTCGGAGGACGTAGACCAGGGTTTGGGATGCGGCCAATTCGGCATGGCCCGGGAAACCGCAGAGTTTATCAACACCGCCATTTCCTGGGGAGCCGGCCAGGGCCTGGGCCTGGGCGAGGCGGTGGGCCTTCGCCTGCTGGAGTCAGACTTTCCCTTCAAAGATGAGAGCCTGCTACGGGCGGCCTCGGAGTTAAGCCTGCCTCTGACAGTGCACGTGGCGGTGGGCACCGACATCGTCCACCTCCACCCCTCGGTGGACCCGGAGGCCCTGGGGGCTGCGACCCATTTCGATTTCCGTCTATTCGCCGCCCTGGTCAGCCGCCTGGCGGAGGGAGTCTATCTCAACCTGGGGTCCGCGGTAATCATGCCGGAGGTCTTCCTGAAGGCCCTCACCCTGGCCCGCAACCTGGGCCATCAGGTATCGCCTCTGACCACCGTCAACCTCGACTTTATCCAGCATTACCGGCCCTTGACCAATGTGGTGCGCCGGCCCACCGCCGCCGCGGGGCGGGGCTACGCCCTGACCGGCCATCACGAACTGCTCTTGCCAATGTTGGCCGCCCTGGTAATCGAAGAAATGGAGGATGACCATGCCCACGGAAATCATGATTCTGGTAAATGACTTGCGTCTGGAAGGCCTTCTCAACGACTCTGCCACCGCCGCGGCCCTGGCCCAAGCCCTGCCCCTCCAATGCGACGCCCACCGGTGGGGGGATGAGATCTACTTCCCCGTGCCCCAGGTGGTGGCTGAGCTGGACGACACCGCGGCGGTGGTCGTGAATGTGGGAGACCTGGGCTACTGGCCCACCGGCCGGGCCTTCTGCATCTTTTTTGGGCTCACCCCCGCCAGCGTCCCGGGAGAGATCCGGCCGGCCAGCGCCGTCAACCTGGTGGGCCGCCTCCTGGGCGATCCCTGCTGCCTCAAACTGGTCCCCGAAGGGGCCACGGTGCGGGTCGAGAAGAAATAGGTTATAATATTAATTTAGGGAGGGGGCTAAGGGCAGGAGCCCTTGCCCTTACAAAAAATACGAAAAATACGAAAAACTCCCTTGCCCTTCCCCAAAAAAATTCGACCCAGGAGTTCTTAGATGCCGATCTTTGAGTTTCATTGTCAGGCTTGCAACCAGGATTTCGAGAAGCTGGTCTTTGGCAGCGACCCGCAGGTGGAGTGCCCTTTTTGTAGCCAGAGCAAAGTAACCAAGTTGATGAGCCCCTGCGCCGCCAAGGTGGGCTATAAGTTCACCGCGGCCTCCAGTCCCACAGCAGGGTCCTGTTCCAGCTGCTCCTCGGGTTCCTGCAACACCTGCGGCTAAGGCCCGCTGACGCCTGGACAAGATGCCTGCGCCGCCACCGCAAGCAAAGATCCGCCTCGGCACCCGGGGCAGCGCCCTGGCCCTGGCCCAGGCCCGCTGGGTCCAGGAGCAGCTAACCGGACGTCATCTCCACTGCCGGGTGGAGTTGGTGGTTATCAAGACCACCGGAGACACCATCCTGGACGTCCCCCTGGCCCAGGTGGGGGGCAAAGGCCTGTTCATCAAGGAGATCGAGGAAGCCCTGCTCTCGGGCCAGGTGGACCTGGCGGTGCATAGCCTCAAGGACCTGCCCGCCCAGGTGCCGGCCGGCCTGATGCTGGGTGCGGTACCGGCCCGGGAGGATCATCGGGACGCCTTCATTTCCAACCGCTATCCAAACCTTAAGGCAATCCCGGCAGGGGGGCGCATCGGCACTGGCAGTCTGCGGCGCCGGGTGCAGATCCTGCGCCTGCGCCCTGACCTGGAGATCGTTCCTCTGCGGGGCAACGTGGATACCCGTCTGAAAAAGATGGAGACCCTGGGGCTGGATGCCCTGATCCTGGCTGCCGCCGGGCTTAACCGCCTGGGGCTGGGCCAGGTCTACCGGGGCCTGCTGTCGGAGACCGAGATGCTGCCCGCGGTGGGACAGGGTGCCCTGGGCCTGGAGGTGCGCGCCGCTGACCGGCGGCTGCAGGAACTCCTCACCTTCCTGGATCATCCCCCCAGCCGCGTCGCGGTAACCGGGGAGCGGGCCTTCCTGGCCCGCCTGGAGGGAGGCTGCCTGGTGCCGGCGGCTGCCCTGGGCCGGGTGGCCGGCGACTTTCTCACCCTGGAGGCCCTGATCAGCGATCCGGAAGGCAAGCGCTACCTGCGGGACCGCACCTGCGGCCGGGAGGACCACGCCTGGTCCTTGGGGACGGAACTGGCCGACCGCCTTCTTTCCCGGGGCGGCCGGGAAATCCTGGCGGCACTCAGCGGGCCCCTTTCTTAACCCAGAGTATCCCTTGGCTAGTGTCCTAATTTGAGGTTTTTCTCCCCCCAAAATCAGGATAATCCCGATTCAAACTTCCTGGGACAGGAGTTTTAATCATTCTGGCTATTGATCCGATAAATTTGTTATCAAAAGCTTCCTTCCCCATTGACCATGAAGGATAATAGTATTAAATTCAGGTTGACAGCTATACAGCCATTATGCTATAATTTTTTGTAAGTGTTTACTATTCTTATGATAATATTCACATTATATCGGCAACCGGAAAACCAATTACGGCTCTATATGGGACACACTGACAATGGGACGAGCGGCAGAGCGCAGAAAGCTGATTGCTAAGTTACAAGCCAAACGCGGCGGGCGACTGTGTCTATCGTATATTACCTCGACACGTTCAGGCCATGAGGTACTGATTGCTGATGACGTATTGCGCTTGATGTATGAACATTTAGAGGCTGGAGCCGAAGCGGCAAAAAAAGGTGTTGATTTATTCCTGCATAGCCATGGCGGATCAGGCACGGCTCCATGGCGAATAGTCAGTTTGATTCGGGAGTACACCAATAATTTCGCCATTCTCGTTCCAGATCGTGCTTTCAGTGCGGCCACTTTGATCGCTTTGGGCGCAAATGACATCATAATGCACAAGATGGGTTGTTTGGGTCCGATTGATCCCTCTGTGTCAAATATATTCAACCCGCCCCATCCTCATAATCCTTTGCTTCAGGCCCCTATTAGTGTGGAGGATGTCACTGCTTACTTCAAACTGGTCAGTGAAGAACTCGGAATCACACATGATGACGAGCTGATTCAGGCAGTAATAGCTTTGACCGAGAAAGTTCATCCTCTTGCCCTCGGCAATGTCCAGCGTTCCCATAATCAGGCGCGCATGATGGCTAGGAAACTGTTGAAACTGCATATGCCGAAAGAAACTGAAGAACCCGAGATTACAAAGATAATCGACACCTTAAAATCTAATCTATTCTTTCATGGTCACCCCATTAACCGCAAGGAAGCGAAGTTAGACTTGAAACTTAAGGTATCTTATCCGCCGGAAGACTTAGGGAGCCTGATGCGGAATCTGTATACGGAATATGAGAAAGCAATAAAATTGAACGAGCCGTTCAATCTAGTGCATGAGCTGGAGATACGGGCTCCGGCTATGCCAGCTGAGGCACCTATCACGACAGAGCAGATCGCACAGCAGTTGATTCAAATGGCGCAGAGCGGCATAAGACTCGCTCCTGGACTTAGCGAGGAGCAGTTAGTAAGGTTTGCGGTTGCAATGATTCCACACGTCGGTGCCCCGAGTACCCCAGATACAAAGTTTAAATTGGAGGGCATCGTGGGTGCTTATGTCGAGTCAATGGCTCGAACCGATGTGTTCAAAACTGACATGAGGATAGAGCGCATGTCTATAGCTACGCCTGCTGGCCCTCAGCCAGGGGTAAGACAGGAGGTTTTATGGCAAAGATGGGAAGAAGAAAAATAGCGAAGGCCAAGCTTGCATCCGAAACGAATCCCTTGACATTCCCGCTTTCTGAAGGATTGAATGTTCTCATCCCCGAGGCTAACGTAGTGATAGGCGTGGCTTGGGGTTTTGAGCAGCCACCAATCGGCCTTCCAATTATGAGGGAAGGATTCATCACTACGACAGGACTTTTTCAGTCGTCTATATGAGTTAGTTTGGATGAGTTAGTTTGGACAAGGCCGGGATGATTCTCGGCCTTTTTTATTTTTTCCCCGCCTTATCGGGTGTCATCGATCACCTTTGGTCAATCTCAGAGCTTATGCGAGAGGCAAATTAGGACACTACCATCCCTTGACCTCCCTTGACATTTTCTGGGTAAGGTCTTATATTAAATAGGCTTATAGTATCTTGGGGGAATGCCGGTATGCGGGGAAACCGGGGAAGTATCTGGCTGGCAGTGGTGAGCTTGGCCCTATGCCTGCTTTGCGCCCCCTCCTCGGGGATGGCCGCGGAAACCTTTGCAACGGGCGGGTATCCGCCTTTCACCCTGGCGGCGGCCCAAACTCCCCTGGAAGCCCAGATGTTGGGGGAGGCGCCCTTCCAGTCCCATTCCGCCCCCAAGGATGCCGCCGCCCTCTTCTCCAACCTGGGCTCCCGCCTGCAATTGGACGGGGATGGTGGGGCGGCCATCATACTCCCTCATAACCTGCAACTATATATCTCCGTGCTCTACGCGGGCGATCCCGGCCGGATAGAGCCCCAGACGCAAAGCGACTCCTTGTTAATGAAGTCCTCCCTGGATTACCGTCTCCTGCCCAACCTCCAGGTGGGTCTGAACGCCTACCTGTACCGGCCCGAACCCGGGAACAACCTCTCGGTGGCCCAGCCCTTCGGCGGCCGGGTCATGGGCCTGGGGCCCGGCCTCAAATACGATCTGGGGCGCTGGAGCTTCGTTATGAAGTCCCAGGTGGAAACGGGCGCCCGGGACCGGACCGACCTGCAAAACTGGTTCCGGGCCTGGTACGCCTTTTAGAGTTCCCGGTTTTTCGTAATCGTGCGTTTTCCTGCTCCCCTGATCCCAGCCCGCTTTCTGGAGCGCCGCCGGCGTTTTCTGGCCCTAGTGGAGCTACCCGGCGGCCGCCGGGTTTGGGTCCATGTGCCCAACTCCGGGGGCCTTACCGGCTGCGCCCCGCCCGGGGGAGAAATCCTGCTCACCGAAGACCGCCGCCCGGGCCGCAAAACCGATTACACCTGGCGCTTCACCCGGGTGCCCGGCGGCTGGACCTGCATCGACACCCTGGCGCCCAACCGCCTGGTGGCCGAAGCCCTGGCCGCCGGCGGCCTGCCCGGCCTGCCCCGCCCCCGGGGGGTGCGGGCCGAGGTCAGCCTGCCCCAGGGGAGCCGCCTCGATTTCGTCTATTCCATCCGGGATTCCGAAGCCGGACTCCTGTTTCTGGAAGTGAAGAGCATCACCTGGGTGGAGGACGGGGTGGCCCTGTTTCCCGACGGCGTCACCTCCCGGGGCCGGCGTCACCTGGAGCACCTGACTGCCCTGGTGCGCCAGGGCCATCAGGCCTGGAACGTCTTCGTGGTACAGCGGCAGGATGCCAGCTACATGCGCCCGGCGGCCCAGGTGGATCCGGCCTACGCCCGGGAACTATCCGCGGCCGCGGCCCAGGGGGTCGGCATCCTGGTGCTCCAGGAAAAAGTCGACCCGCCGGAAATTACCCTTGCCTCGACCCTACCCTTTGAATTAACATAATCTTCTGGAAGAAATACTTCCTAAACCCCAGGATGCCCTTGGATGAACGCCGCCATGCTCAACAATAACATCCGTATCCTCACCGGCAATGCCAACCCCGAGTTGGCCCGCAATATTTGCGAACATCTCTCTCTGCCCCTGGGGGAAGCCCTGGTCACCACCTTCAGTGACGGAGAGATTCGCGTGGAGATCAGCGAGGATGTCCGGGGCCATGACATCTTCATCATCCAGTCCACCAGTCCCCCCACCAACCACAACTTGATGGAGTTGCTGATCATGATCGACGCGGTGAAACGGGCTTCGGCCCGGCGCATCACCGCGGTCATCCCCTATTTCGGCTATGCCCGCCAGGACCGCAAGGTCCATCCCCGGGTGCCCATCACCGCCAAGCTGGTGGCCGATCTGCTGTCCACCGCCGGGGCCCACCGTATCCTCACCATGGACCTGCACGTCGGCCAGATCCAGGGCTTCTTCAACATCCCGGTGGACAACCTCTACGCCTCCCCCATCATGATCCCTTATATCCGGCAGAATTTCCAGGATGACCTGGCCATCGTCTCCCCCGATGCCGGGGGGGTGCCCCGGGCCCGGGCCTACGCCAAACGCCTGACCGCCTCCCTGGGATTGATCGACAAACGCCGGGATGCCCCTGGCAAGGCCAGTGCCATGAACCTCATCGGCGAGGTATTGGGCAAAGAGGTGGTCATCATGGACGACATCATCGACACCGGCGGCACCCTGTCCGAGGCGGCCGCGGTCATTCTGCAGCACGGCGCTCTCAACGTCAACGCCTGCTGCACGCACGCGGTGCTCTCCGGGCCGGCGGTCAAGCGGGTCATGGAGTCCCCCCTGAACCGCCTGGTGGTCACCGACACCATCCCCTTGAGCGAGGCCGCCAGACAATGCCCGAAGATCGTGCCGCGGCCGGTAGCCCCCCTCTTCGCCCAGGCCATCCGCCGGATTCACCAGGAGGATTCCATCAGCTCGCTCTTTGAGATCCAATTCTAAAGAAGAGGGGGAAACTGCGGCTCCGAGCAGACTCCATCCGCTTCGTCGCCATTAATCCTGCGAAGTTGAAACCTCTGGGAAAGTCCCCGCAACTGTCATTCTGAGGGAGCGAAGAGACCGAAGAATCTCGTAACTACGTGTAAATACGAGATCCTTCGCTTCGCTCCGGATGACAAAAAACACCTTTCGCAGAGGTCTCAAGTCAGTATTCCGAATTTAATTTTTGTCCAGCTAAATATAACAATCTGCACCAGGTCAGCCTCGGTCCAGGCGGGACGCCGGCGCCCTCCCCTATGGGGTGAAGCACCCCTGGGCTGGGGAAAAAGTCCCGTACCGGCGGCGGTCCCTAGTTGACGCCGTTGGGGGAAAACTTTGAGAACATTTTAAATTAGTTAATGATTCAAGCTATTTAAATTAACGGGGGGATTATTTCCAGGCTATCATGGCTTTGGCAGGAGCTTTGCACTAATTATCCAGATAATAATCTTTACGAAGAAGGAGGTGGTGGGTCCGCGGTTAAACCGAAGCGCCATTCATTCTGCTTTTGATCGGCAGGCCTTTTCAAATTCATTATTTCAGACTAAGGAGGTTTTCCGAGATGCCTCATGAAGAAAAATTGGCAACTGCAGTTAAGATCGGCAATCCGGCGGTAGTGGGGCTGGCAGGATTCGGTATGACCACCCTGATCTTGCAGTTCCATAACCTGGGCTGGGTCGCCGTCAGCCCGGTACTCTGGATTGGTCTGGCCTTTGGCGGAACGGCTCAATTGATTGCGGGCATGCTCGAATTCCGCACCGGCAATAATTTTGGTTTTTGCGCCTTCAGCGGATACGGAGCCTTCTGGATTTCGCTGTGCTTACTGGTGATCTTCGGCACTAACGCCGATCTGGTCAAGGCCTATCCAACCCTGGCCTTGAAAAATGGCCTTCCCTGGTTCCTTCTGGTGTGGACTTTCTTCACGGCCCTGCTCTTCATTCCAGCCATGAAGCATCATGGGGTGTTGGCCTGGCTCTTTCTCACCTTGCTGCTGGGCTTCATCGGCCTGGATCTCAAGGAATTTTTCGAAATGAAATTTATCGGCACACTGGCTGCCTATGATCTGATCGTCTGCGCCCTGTTGGCCTGGTATCTGATGTGGCACGTCGTCTGCGGGGAAGCGGGCATCAACTTGCCTCTGGGTAAGGCCTGGCTTTAAACCACGTTAGCCCGGCCTCGTTAGGCCGGCCTCTTTAGGCCGGCCTCAGCTTTTTCGAAGTCATTATTTCAAGGAGGGAGCAAATGGCAGATAAAGTTCCAGGGAAGGCGTGGATTGTTGTCTTCGCCGGCACCGCGGTCAACCTCTGTTTGGGAATCCTGTACGCCTGGAGTGTCTGGTCTGTTGCCTTGGTTGCCAAAGACCTTAAATTGGCCGGCACGGTGATGACTGGCATGAACGAAGGTTGGGTCTATCTGACCAATGCCGAGGCGGCCACGCCGTTTTCCTTGTGCGTCATCGTCTTTACCTTGTTGATGATCCCGGGGGGCAAAATTCAGGATAAACTCGGCCCCAAAGTGGGCGCCATCACCGGCGGCCTGTTTCTGGCCCTGGGTTGCATCATCGCTGGCCTCATGAAGAGTTATTCCGGCTTGATCATCGGCTTCGGCATCTTCGGCGGCATCGGCATGGGCATCGGCTACGCGGCGCCCACCCCGGCGGCCCTTAAATGGTTCGGCCCCCATAAGCGCGGCCTCATCGCCGGCATAGTGGTGGGCGGCTACGGCGCCGCCGCTTTGTATATTGCACCCCTGGCCGCTTATCTATTGAGTAATCACGGCATCACTACCAGCTTCGTGACCTTGGGAATCCTGTTTGGCGTAGTCACCATCATCGCCGGCAGCCTCCTATCCTGGCCGGAACCCGGCTATGTGCCGCCGGGGTTAGTCGTTAAAGCCGGGGCGGCCCCGGCCAAGGCCGCCGGCACCTTGGTGGATTGGGCTCCCAGCGAAATAGTGAAGACCGGGCAGTTTTATGCCCTGGTCTTGATGTTCATCGGGTCCACCCAGTCTGGCCTATTGGTCATCGCCAACGCCGCCGGCCTCCTGGCCACCACGGCCAAGGCGATTCCCTTCTTCGCTCTCAATGCCTGGATCCTGGCCTCCTACGGCGGTCTGATTAACGCCTGCGGCCGGGTGGGCACGGGCCTTTACTCCGATAAGATCGGCCGGACCAACGCCTACACCATTAACTGCATCATCTCGGCCCTCTGCCTCTTTTTGATGCCTTCCATCATGGGGGCCAAGAGCGTCTTCTTCCTATTTGTGGCCGTGGGCATCGCCTTCTGGCAATATGGCGGCGGGCTGTCCCTGATGCCCTCGTTCACCGCGGATTTCTTTGGGCCCAAGAACCTGGGGATGAACTACGGCCTGGTGTTCCTCGGCTGGGGCGGCGGTTTCTTCATGGCCCGGCTGGGCGGTTCCATTAAAGACTGGACCGGCTCCCTGAACTATGCTTTCTACCTTTCGGCCTGCGTGCTGATCGTGGCGGTGATCATCGCCCGATTTACCAAGCGGCCGCTGCTGGAGCACGAAAGATAACCATCCAGGTCAATGCGCCCCGCCCAGGAGTTAGCTTTTAGCCATTAATCTGGGAAACTGAGAAGGCAGGGTGAGTCCCTGCCTTCTCTATCTTTTTGACCTTTCAGGGATAGCGAGCATGACCTCCGGTAGCTGGCCTGTGCCTTTCCTCATCGATCCCCAGCACCTTGCAGTGGATGCGGTGGCGTCTTTTTGCGTTTCGGTATTGCTGGCCGTCAACATTAACGCCGAGGCCCAGGCCTTTGCCGCCACCTTCCTGGGCGACGCCCGGGTCAAACCCAAGGACCGCTTCCATTTCAACGCCTTTTTGCACCTGAGCATTGTGGGGACCATCTGTTACCTGGTGGGGGGGTTCGGCTGGCCCCGCACGATTGACCTCGATCCCGGGAAATTCAAACATCCCCGGGCCTACACGGTGCTCAGCCGCTCCGCCGGGCCCCTGGCCAACCTGCTCCTGGCCGGCATCGCCGGCAGCATCGTGACCATCATGAACTCCTTCGAATGGAACCCGAGGGTCTTCTTGATGGTCATCGGGGTCAATGTCACCACGGCCGTCTACAACCTGATCATCCTGCCGCCGCTGGCCGCCGGGGTCCTGGTGCAGGAAATGATTCCGCCTGGATATGCCACCCTCCGGCGCACCTTTTGGCAGGCCGGACCCTTCCTCATCCTGGCCCTGGCGCTGCTGGAGCGCCTCAGTCCCCATGGCATCGTCGGCCCCTACCTCAACCCCCTGATCGTGGCCATTTTTAATTTTATCCAGGGCCGCTAGCCGCCTGCGATCGTTAGGCCGGGCCCAGGTGGGGCTCGGCTTACCCCCGCTATTTTTCGGAATAGTCCTTCAGAACCATGTTCCGCTGTTGAACCAAAATCGTGGTCTGCTGCTAGATTAAGATGCAGAATATCTAAAAAAGTTTCAAAAAGTTAACCATGGCTGTATATTTAGGCAAATGGAGTCCGAAAGGACCTCCTTCCAGATCATTTTCCGCCCCGGGTCGATGGCTTTAAAAAAAGCTCAGGGAGCTGCTAAAGGTCGCCGGTGAATAACGACGACGTAAAAGGATTCGAGTCCCTGATCCCCGGGGTGGTCTGCCGGCCGCTGCAGATTCACCAGGATCAGCGGGGTTGGCTGGCGGAAATCTTTCGCCAGGATGAGCTCTCTCCGGAGCATCTCCCGATGATGGCCTATATCTCCGTGACCCATCCCGGGGTGGGACGGGGCCCCCATGCCCACCACCGGCAAACCGACCTCTTCTGTTTCCCCGGTCCGGGAGAGTTTCGGGTCACCCTGTGGGACCAGCGGCCCGAGAGCCCTGCTTTCGGCTTGCGCCAGGAATTCGTCCTGGGGGAGAATTGCCCGGGCCTCCTCATCATTCCACCGGGGGTGGTGCACGGCTATCGGAATCTCAGCGATCGGCCGGGCCTGGTGTGCAACTTCGCCAACCGCCTCTACCGGGGATCGGGCCGCCGGGAGCCGGTGGATGAGATCCGCTTTGAGGACGCCCCCGACTCGCCTTTCCGCCTGGAGTGAGTAAACCTGCGGGGCTGGTATGCCTTTACGAAAATTCCGAAAACCGAAATCAGCAAGCCGAAGACCTGTTTTATGAAATTATTGATCGCCGGCGCGGCCGGCCAGTTGGGACAGGCATTGCTCCGGGAGGCGGCCGCCAGGAACTGGGAGGCGGTGGGCGTCGATTTGGAGCGGATGGATATCACCGATCCCCGGGCGATCCGGCAGCAGTTGGCCCGGCACCGGCCGGAAGTGGTGGCGAACGCCGCCGCGGCCACCCGGGTGGACGACCTGGAGCAGGATGCCGACCTGGCCTTGAAGGTCAACGGCCTGGGGCCGCGCAACCTGGCGGTGGCCTGCCGGCAACTGGGGTGCAAATTGATTCACCTCTCCAGCGACTATGTCTTTGACGGGGCCAAGGACCGCCCCTACCTGGAATGGGACGCACCCGGCCCCCTGTCGATCTATGGCCGGAGCAAGCTCCTGGGGGAGGAATTGGTGCGGCAGCAGTGCCCCGATCATTTTATCGTTCGCACCGCCTGGCTTTACGGCCTGCCGGGCCCCAACTTCGTCACCGCCATCCTGGGGAAAGGCAGGAGTTTGCCGCCGGGACAGGGGTTAAGAGTAGTGAATGACCAGCGGGGCAGCCCCACCAGCACCCTGGCCCTGGCGCCGCAACTCCTGGCCCTGGCCCAAACCGAGGCCTTCGGCACTTATCACGCCACCTGCCAGGGAGAGACCAGCTGGTACGAGTTTGCCCGCCTGATTTTCAAGACCGCTGGCCTCCGGGTGGCTGTGGCTCCCTGCAGCACTGCCGAATATCCTCTCCCGGCCCGACGCCCGGCCAATTCAGTGCTGGCCAACCGCCTCCTTAAGCTCCAGGGCCTGGACCAGATGCCCCACTGGCAGACGGCCTTCCGGGAGTTCTGGGAGATCTTCGGGGAGCGGCTATGAGCGTGGTTCTGGTAACCGGCGGAGCGGGATTCATCGGCGCCAATTTCATCCATTTTCTCCGGAAGCACCGCCCGGACTGGCGCCTCATCAACCTGGATCTCCTGACTTACGCCGGCAATCTGGAGAACCTGGCTGCCCTTTCGGGGGATCCGTACCTCACTTTTGTCAAAGGGGACGTTGCCGACCAGGGCCTGGTGGCCGGGCTGTTCGCCCGGCACCCCATCACCCGGGTGGTGCATTTCGCCGCAGAAACCCACGTGGACCGTTCTATTCTGGACCCCGGGGTCTTCGTGCGCACCAATGTCCTTGGAACCTGCAACCTGTTGGACGCGGCCCGGGAGCATTGGCAAGGGCCGGCGGCCAAGTCCGGGCCCCGGTTTTTGCAAATCAGCACCGATGAGGTTTATGGCTCCCTGGGCCCGCATGAGCCCCCGGCGACCGAAGCCTCCGCCTATGCCCCCCGCAGTCCGTATGCGGCCTCCAAGGCGGGGGCCGATTTCCTGGCCCGCTCCTACTTCCACACCTACGGACTGCCGGTGCTCATCACCAATTGTACCAATAATTACGGCCCCTACCAGTTTCCGGAGAAGCTCATTCCTTTTTGCCTGAGCCAGGCCCTGGAGGGGAAGCCCATCCCCATCTACGGCCGGGGGGACAACATCCGGGACTGGCTCTTCGTGGAGGACCATTGCCGGGCCCTGCTGCTGGTGTTGGAGCAGGGCGCCCCGGGGGAGACTTACAATATCGCCGGGGGCCAGGAGAAGCCCAACCTGGAGATGGTGCGCCTGCTGCTGCGGGTGCTCTCTGAGTTGCGCCCCGAGCTGGGCGACCTGGAACGCCTGATCACCTTTGTCGCGGATCGCCCCGGCCATGATTGGCGCTATGCCCTGGACACCGGGAAAATCGAGGCTCAATTGGGCTGGCGCCCCCAGGTCACCCTGGAGCAGGGTCTCCGGGATACGGTGAGCTGGTACCTGACCCAGGCAGGCTGGCTGGAGCGGGTGCGCTCCCGGGCATATCGGGACTTCCTGCGCCAGCAATACGGCGCCGCGGTGGCGGAGGGCGGCGAACGTCTTGGGGGCAAGGCAAAAGTTAAAAAGTAAAGGTTTGCCTTTTTACTCCGCGTCCTCCGCGTCTCTGCGGTGAATCCCGATTTTATTTTTCACCGCAGAGGCGCAGAGCGCGCGGAGAAACCGATTTTTACTTTTTACTTTTGCCTTTTTCGGAGCAGCTCACTATGACTTGCGACCGCGACACCCTGGTGCGCTGGGACCGGGAGCACCTCTGGCATCCCTTCACCCAAATGAAGGGCTTCCAGGAGGAAGAACTCCTGATCATCACCCGGGGAGAAGGCAGCTATCTCTTCGATCAGGAAGGCAACCGCTACCTGGACGGGGTCTCCTCCCTCTGGGCCAACCTCCACGGCCACCGGCGCCCGGAGTTGGACCAGGCCTTGAGCAGCCAACTGGAGCAGGTGGCCCACAGCACCCTCCTGGGACTGGCCCATCCCCCGGCCATCCTCCTGGCCCGGCGCCTGGCTCACTTAACTCCGGCCGGCCTCACCAGGGTCTTTTTCTCCGACGACGGCTCCACCGCGGTGGAGGCGGCCCTGAAGCTGGCTTTCCAGTACTGGCAAAACCGGGGGGACCGGGAGAAGCGGCGGTTCTTGAAGTTGAGCAACGGCTACCACGGCGACACCCTGGGAGCGGTGGCGGTGGGGGGCATCCCGCTGTTCCACGAAATCTACCACCCCCTGCTGTTCGACACCCTGGAGGCCCCTGCCCCGTACTGCTACCGCTGCCGCCACCGGGATGACTGCCGGGACCAGTGCCTGGAGGCCCTGGAAGCCCAGGTGGCCAGGCATCACCGGGGGCTGGCCGCGGTCATCCTGGAGCCGGTAATGCAGGGGGCGGCGGGCATGATCCCGCAACCCTCGGGTTACCTGGCCAGGGTGCGGGAGGTGACCCGGCGCCACCAGGTGCTCCTGATCGCCGACGAAGTGGCGGTGGGCTTCGGCCGCACCGGTAGGATGTTCGCCTGCCAGCACGAGCAGGTGAGTCCGGACCTCATGTGCCTGGCCAAGGGCATTACCGGGGGCTACCTGCCCCTGGCCGCCACCCTGGCCACCGACGAGATTTATCAAGCCTTTTTAGGGGAATATCAGGAATTCAAAACCTTTTTCCACGGCCACACCTACACCGGCAACCCCCTGGCCGCGGCGGTGGGGCTGGCCAGCCTGGATATCTTCGAAAAGGAGCGGCTGATTGAGGCCCTGGTCCCGAAGATTGAGCTGCTCACCCGGCTCCTGGCGGGGATGGCCGGCCACCCCCACGTGGGCGATATCCGCCAGCGGGGCCTGATGGTGGGGATCGAACTGGTGCGGGACCGGAGCTCCCGGGAACCCTGGCCGCCGGCCCAACGAGCCGGCCATCGGGTAATCCTGGCGGCACGCCGCCTGGGGGCCATCCTGAGGCCACTGGGGGACGTCATCGTCCTGATGCCGCCCCTGAGCATCTCCCCCGCGGAACTGGAGGACCTGGCCAGGATCACCTTTGAGGCCATCGACCGGGGAACGACCTTAGATTAATATGTCCAGAGTGGGCCCGGCTTTAATTGTAGATAATGGCAAGTTCTAGAAACTTTTGTATCCCAAGTTTTCGCTTTCTCTTTGGCAAACCATCTCTGGCTTGACTTAACCCCCATCCTAACTTAAAACTTGGTACAACTACTGGGGGCAGGTCATTAGATTGCCTAGCAAATTATCCCTGAAGAGGTTCCGGGTGGCCCTAGAGATTCTCGTCGCCGGGTCGGCAAACAAGACCAGTCAGAAATTGGCGGAGATCCTGATAAGTCATGGTTACACGGTGCGCCGCTGTCTGCCCGAAGAACTCCCGGCTCAGACCCGGGACCGCCTCCCCGCTCTTCTGATTCTCCTGGACGACCTGCCCCGGATTCACACTCTTATCCACCAGTTCAAGAAAGATGAGGCCGCCCAGGAGGTGCCCTTAATCGTGGCCCTGCCCCAGTTTTCCGAGACCGCGGCGGCCTGGGCCTTGGAGGCCGGGGCCGACGAGTTCCTGACGGCGCCCTTTAAACCCGAGGAAGTGCTGGCTCGCATCGGAGTGGTGCTGCGGCTCCGGCAAGACCGGCAACTCCTCCTGGATTCTCCCCAAGAATTTTCCCGGCTCTTCCGGGAGATCAGCCATCCCCTGTTCTTCTGCCAGCGCTCTGGAGAGGGCTGCCAGCTCAATCCGGCCCTGCGACGCTTTCTGGGCTACCCCGCCAACCGCGGCGAGAGCCCCGTGACCGTGGAGGAGCTGCTTTATGGGCCGGAGGACCGGGAGCGCTTCCATCAGGTTCTGTCCCGGACCCTGGACGCCAGCCACGTCAAGGTGCGCCTGACTAACCGCGCCGGCCAGCCCCTGACGGTCTTGTTGAACGATCTGACCCTGCCCGTCTCCCCTGAGGTCAGGAGTTTCCAGGTGCGGCCGGTGGGCTCCCCCTCCCCCTGGCGCCAGGCCATCCAGGGGCTGGTGGCACATCTGGTGCCCAGCGCCCGGGACTACCTGGCCCTGCTCAAGTTGACCCCCCTGCTGGGGGGCAGGTACGAAAAGATCGAAAAACTGGGACAGGGAAGTTTCGGCGAGGTCTGGCTGGTGCTGGACACCGAAGCCCTGGGGGCCCAGCAACGCTACGTGGCCAAGATCCCCTTTCTGAAGGCCGCCAACGTCAAGTTCCGCAAGGAAGCGGCCATCTGCACCAGGCTGGCCCCCCACCCCGGGGTGGCGAAGCTGGTGGACCTGCTGGAGGATGACGGCAAGCTGGTCCTGATCCAGGAATATGTGGAAGGCCAGACCCTGGGGGACATGCTGGGGGCAGAACTGCCCCGGCCGTTGGTGGAGCGGATCATTTTGCAGCTCATCGACGTGGTCTCCCACGCCCACCGCCACCGGGTCATGCACCGGGACATCAAGCCTAACAACATCATCATCCAGCCGGACGGCGCTCTAAAACTTCTGGATTTCGGGGCCGCCAAGATCTTGGGGGAAAAGGACATCAGCGCCACCATGGTGGGTTCCCGTCCCTTCATGGCCCCGGAGCAGATCATGGGTAAGAGCGAGCGGCGCAGCGACATTTGGGCCATCGGGGTGCTCATGTACCTGTTGTACACCGGTGAACTGCCCTTTTACCGCGAGGTGGAAAAATTGCTCATCGACCTGATTTTGGAACAGGAACCCGAGCCGCCCCGGGAACTGAACCCGGAGATTCCCGCCCCGCTGGAGGCGATTATCTTGAAATGCCTCAAGAAAAATGTGGAAGAACGCTACCCCCACGCCCGGGCCCTGAAGGCGGACCTGCTGCGCCACTTCCCTCACTACGGCACCCAGATGATGGCCTCAGGGGGCCAAAATCCTTCCGGGAAATAATCGAAGGGGCGACCCTGTGCCGGAATCACCACGCTAGCGGCGTTCCTTCGCCTGGACGTCGCAGACCATCACCACCAGGTCGCTATTCTTGCCCTCGAGGTCCTTGACCAGGTCTTCGAACACCGCCTTGGTGGTAAAGCCGGCATGTTTAAAGACCTTGAGGGCTGCCTGGGCTTGCAGGTGGATCTCCGCAATCAGCTTCTCCAGGCCGAATTCCTCGGCCAGCTCCACGAGCTCGTTGATTAGCAGGGTGCCCAGGCCCCGGCCCTGGAAGTCCTTGGAGACCACCACCCGGACGTTGCCCAGGTGGCGCTTCCAGCCCACCTTGCGCATGTGCAGGGTGGCGTCCCCGACGATGCGGCCGTCCACTTCGGCAAGGAGGGGAAAGACCTTCTGATAGTCGATGTTGCTCACCCAGTGGTCGATGACCGATTGGTCCCGGACATCACTGCGCAGGAACAGTTTGTCTTTCTCATCCAGGCGCCGGAAAAAATCCAGCAGCCCGTCCCGGTCCTCCTGCACCATGGGGCGCAGAGACACCCGGGTGCCGTCCTTCAATACTCCCACCTTCTGGTAAGGCGCCATCTTTTCCCCTTTCAGTTGTCAGTTGTCAGTAGCCATTAGTCAGTAGTCAGTTTCCAGTTTCCTAATTATTGTAGCCGCAGGCTTTAGCCTGCGCCGGCACAGGCTGGAAAGCTCTGCCACCAATTGATTGCGAAGTGGTATAAAAGGCATTTCCATAATTTTACGGAAATTTACTGCTCACTGCTTACGACTCACTTTCCCAGCGCCAGGCGCTCCGCCAGGTAGGGCGGCAGTTGGGCCGCCAGGATGCGCCGCTGGGCTCCGGCAATATCATAAGGCGCCGACTTGAAATGAATGGAGAACTCCTCATCGTCGAAGATGGCATAGGCGGCCTCCGGGTTGCCGTCCCGGGGTTGCCCGACGCTGCCGGGATTGATGAGATAGTGGCCCTCCCGGGATAGGTCCAATTTGGGGGCGGTAATTTCTTGCAGGGCCACTTTCCCCCGGATATCCCGATACCACAAGGCCCGGCGGTGGGTGTGGCCGAAGAAGCAGACCCGGACGCCGGACCCTTGGCTCAGGTCCCGCAAAACCCTTTTGCCCTGGAAGTGGTAGGCGATATAAGTGTCCGGGCTGGTAGGGGTGCCGTGGCAGGCCCAGAAGCCCTGGGTCTCCAGGGTTAAGGGCAGGCCCTGGAGAAATTCCAGTTCTTCCCGGGGCACCTGCTCCCGGCACCACATCAGGGCCTGATAGGCGATGATGTTGAAGGCCTGGGCCCGCTCCGGCGAAAGTAAAGCCAAGTCGTGGTTGCCCGCCAGGTTTTTGATGTCCGCTCGGCTGCGAAGCATGGCCAGACATTCATTGGGGCTGGCGTTATAGCCCACCAGGTCTCCCAGGTTCAAGACGGACTCCACCCCATCCTGGCGGATCCGTTCCAGGACGCTCACCAGGGCCTCCAGGTTACTGTGGATATCGGCAATAATGGCTAGACGCATGTTCTTTTGTTTTCGGTGGTCGGTTTTCTGTGAAAACCAAAAAGGTTCAATCAGAAAACTGACCACTCAAAGATACAATAGCGCTAAAACAGAAAACAGGAAACAAAGAACCATCCTCATTGACATTTCCGGGGATTCTGGTAATTTTTTGCCCCACCTGGAACCTGGCAGCATTGTAGAATTTTTTGAGGAAAAGGGTATCCTTTGCGGCGTCGCGCTGGAGCTCAAGGGGGAGCGACTCCGTGTCCTGGCCCAGAACAGCCGGGAGTTCACCCTGCCTCCCAAGCGCCTCCTGCATGCCGGACCCGCCCTGGCCCTGGACCGCATGAGTCGCCAGGAATTGCTCAAGCGCCTGGAGGACACCGCCCGGGAACGGGAAGCCCTGAAAGGCGCCATCAATCTGCAAGAATTGTGGGAGCTGCTGGCCCAGGAGAACCATTCCACCACCGTGGCGGAACTGGCGGAGTTGTGGTTCGGCCGCGCTTCGGCCGACGCAGTGGCGGCCGCCGGCCCAACGAGCCGGCCATCGGGTAATCCTGGCGGCACGCCGCCTGGGGGCCATCCTGAGGCCACTGGGGGACGTCATCGTCCTGATGCCGCCCCTGAGCATCTCCCCCGCGGAACTGGA